>Ga0115008_10000185_pt1 | contig 42099 bp, 25 predicted proteins | sample FraStrMetagenome_FD_87164 | JGI IMG/M metagenome (GOLD analysis project Ga0115008, IMG submission 87164) | Marine eukaryotic phytoplankton communities from Arctic Ocean - Fram Strait ARC3M Metagenome | ecosystem: Environmental > Aquatic > Marine > Oceanic | place: Fram Strait | collected... | reverse complement strand
CTAAAAGTGCAACTGCTGCAGAAGTTAAGAAAGCGTATCGAAAGATGGCGATCAAATATCATCCAGATAAAAATCCAGATGATGCAAGTGCAGAAGCAAAATTTAAAGAAGCTGCAGAGGCTTATGAAATTTTAAGTGATGCCGATAAAAAAGCACGCTATGACCAATTTGGTCACCAAGCCTTCGACGGATCTGGTGGATTTGGTGGTGGTGGAGGTGGTATGAATATGGATGACATATTCAGCCAGTTCGGTGATATTTTTGGAGGAGGCGGTGGCTTCTCTGGTTTTGGAGGCGGTTTTGGTGGTGGAGGCCAAAGACGAGTTAAAGGAAGTAACTTGAGAATCAGGGTTGCGTTAACCTTAGAAGAAATTGCCAATGGTGTTGAGAAAAAGATTAAAGTAAAACGTAAAGTTCAAGCACCAGGAACAACATATAAAACGTGTTCTACATGTAACGGTCAAGGTCAAGTCACGAGAGTGACCAATACTATTTTGGGTCGTATGCAAACAGCATCTGCATGTCCAACATGTGGAGGCGCAGGACAAAGTATCGATAAAAAACCATCTGATGCCGATGGACAAGGACTTAAAGTGCAAGAAGAAACAGTATCTGTAAAAATACCTGCAGGTGTTGTAGATTCTATGCAACTTAAAGTTACTGGTAAAGGTAATGAGGCACCTGGTAATGGAATCTCTGGAGATTTATTAGTGGTCATAGAAGAAAAAGAACACGATACATTAGAGCGTGAAGGAGACAACTTACATTATGATTTATATGTAAGTATGCCAGATGCTGTTCTTGGATCATCTACAGAAATTGATACGGTTACTGGAAAGGTGAGAATTAAGATAGATGCAGGAGTACAATCGGGTAAAATCTTGCGTTTACGTGGTAAAGGAATCCCAAGTATTAATGGTTATGGTAGTGGAGATTTATTGGTACATGTTAACGTTTGGACACCTAAAACATTGAGTAAAGAACAGAAACAGTTTTTTGAAAATATGAAAAATGATGAGCATTTTGATCCTAAACCAGAAAGCTCAGATAAATCGTTTTTTGAAAAAGTTAAAGATATGTTTTCATAAAAAGACACTATTTAATAAAAAACACTATATTTGATTTATCACTAATTTATAATTAGTGGTAATTTTTCTTTTTCATAGCAATTTTTTCCCATCCTTAATTAGTTTTAAGGGTGGGTTTTGTTTTTTAAGTGCGTTTTGTATGCATTTTTTTTGTTGTTTCATAACCTTAGAAGAATAGTCTTACAGTTAAAAATTTAAGTAATAACAATACTTTACGTCATTAACATTTTTATCTTTACAACTTCAAATTCAACCAATTTTTATTATACACTATGAATGACCTATTAGTCGCTGATTCGGTATCCAAGAATTTCGGAGATTTTAGAGCACTTAACGATGTCTCTATTTCAGTTCCAAAAGGAAGTATTTTTGGGTTATTAGGTCCAAATGGCGCAGGAAAAACAACACTTATTAGGATTATCAACCAAATAACAATGCCAGATACTGGTCGCGTATTATTGGATGGAGAGCTGTTGAAGCCTGAGCATGTTAGAAATATTGGATATTTACCTGAAGAAAGAGGACTTTATAAGTCTATGAAAGTTGGTGAACAAGCTTTATATCTTGCACAACTTAAAGGTTTATCTAAAACAGAGGCTAAGCAACGTCTGAAATCCTGGTTTGATAAATTAGAAATAGGAGATTGGTGGAATAAAAAAATACAAGAACTCAGTAAAGGTCAGGCGCAAAAAATTCAATTTATTGTTACTGTTTTGCACCAACCGAAATTATTGATTTTTGATGAACCTTTTTCTGGATTTGATCCTATTAATGCAAATTTAATTAAGGATGAAATTCTTCAACTTAGAGATGAAGGCGCTACTGTTATTTTTTCAACACATCGTATGGAGTCTGTAGAGGAACTTTGTGATCATATTGCTTTAATTCATAAATCTAACAAAGTCTTAGATGGTAAGTTGACAGATATCAAGCGACAATTTAAAACCAACACTTTTGAAGTTGGATTGCAAACTGATAATATTGAAGGCGTAACAAAAATGATCAATGATAAGTTTGATGCGTTTCCGGCAACGTTTAGAAATCTTAATGATGATGTCAAACTCAATATTAAACTTAATGCAACAGATACATCTAATGATTTACTATCATTTTTGACATCTAAAGCCGAAGTGCATCATTTTGTAGAAGTTGTACCAAGCGCAAGTGATATTTTTATTCAAACTGTAAAGAACAATTAAGATGAACCATTTACCACTCATTATAAAAAGAGAGTACATCACAAAGGTGAAGAATAAATCGTTCATTATTATGACGTTTGTGAGTCCTTTAATTATGGTCGCTTTATTCGCGGTTGTAGGCTATCTATCTCAATTAAATAATAATAAAGAGCGTACTATAGCTGTATTGGACGAAACAGGAGTTCTAAGCCAAATGTTTGAAAATACAGAACACACAACATATACCGTTTTGACTAATGATACCAGTTTAGAAGTTGCCAAAGAGCTTACTAAGGCCAAAGAAGATTTCGGGTTGTTATATATCCAAAAAAGCAGTGACACTATAAATATTTTATCAAGTGTTCAATTCTTTTCAGATGAGTCACCTTCAATAGGTATTATGAATAGTTTAGAAGCTAAAATAGAAAAGAAATTGGAAGGCGCTAAATTAATTAAAAACGGAGTGGATATAAAGCAAATAGAAGCTTCTAAAACTAACATAACGATTGCTCAAGAGACATTTACAGGCGAGAAAACGTCTAAGATTGATAGTTGGGTGAAACTCATTTTTGGTGGCGCAGCTGGATATCTTCTCTTTATGTTTATTATTATCTACGGAAATATGATCATGCGAAGTGTCATCGAAGAAAAGACAAGTAGGATTATTGAAGTCATCATTTCATCTGTAAAACCGATACAATTAATGATGGGTAAAATCATAGGAACATCACTTGCAGGAATTACTCAGTTTGCCATCTGGGTTGTTCTAGGAAGTGTGTTAATGCTAGTTGCGTCTATGATTTTGGGTGTCAATTTATCAGAGATGCAATCACCACAGCAAGACTTAATGAATGAAGCCATGCAAAATCCTAAAATTATGAATGAATTACAAGCAGGTTTTCAATCATTTTCGAACTTACCCATTGCTAATTTAGTGATCGCATTTTTGTTCTTTTTTATAGGAGGGTTTTTATTGTATAGTTCTTTATACGCAGCAGTTGGAGCAGCAGTTGATAATGAAACTGATACGCAGCAATTTATGATGCCAATTTTAATGCCATTAATACTTGCTGTTTACGTTGGAATCTTTACAGTTATAGAAGATCCTCATGGCACAGTGTCTACGGTGTTTTCTTTTATACCATTTACATCTCCTGTAGTTATGTTAATGCGTATTCCGTTTGGTGTACCTATTTGGCAACAAGTATTATCATTAGTGATACTGCTTTGCACATTTACTTTTACTGTATGGTTCGCAGCTAAAATTTATAGAGTGGGTATTTTAATGTACGGTAAAAAACCAAGTTATAAGGAATTATACAAATGGATTAAATATTAATGATGCTACAAGACTTATCTAAATTAGGAGAAACAATTACCGAAAGCTCGGCATGGGAAAACACTAAAATGTTTATGAGTCAACATGTAGATTTTGGAAAAGATATTAGTATCTCTATTTTTGATGTCGTTGTTGTTATCACGGTTATTTTTATAACAACTTTAATCCTTAGACTTGCATTGCGAGTTATTACAAGAAACTTACCATCAGAGGATAAGGGTAAATTTAATGTGGTTTTTGGCTACTTTAGATGGTTGATATATCTAGTGATACTTTTAATTACTTTGAATACAGTGGGTATTAATGTTACTGCTGTATTCGCTGCCTCTGCAGCGTTGTTAATTGGTATTGGTTTAGCTTTACAAACCTTATTTCAAGATATTATTTCTGGTATTTTTATTTTAATTGACCAATCAGTACATGTTGGTGATATAATTGAACTCGATGGTAAAATAGGTCGTGTTGAAGAAATAAAACTAAGAACTACAAGAGCGGTGACTATAGATAATAAAGTACTGGTGATCCCAAATCATTTGTATTTAGAGAATAGTTTATATAATTGGACGCAAAATGGCACCACTACTAGAGAAAGTGTTGAAGTAGGAGTTGCTTATGGTAGTGATGTTCAATTGGTTAAAAAGTTGTTATTGCAAGCAGCAAGCACTAATCCAGATGTTATTAGTTCACCGGAACCAACAGTGGTTTTTACTAATTTTGGTGATAGCTCTCTAGATTTTAAATTAGTATTTACGATCAACGATAGTTTTAAAGCGCAATTTCCTAAGAGTGATATACGTTTTGAGATTGATAAATTATTTAGAGAAAATAATGTATCTATTCCTTTCCCTCAAAGAGATATCCATATCATTCAAAAGCCTAATTAATAGTTTTAAATCAGGATTACATAAAATATGAATAATACGTCGAGTAAGTTATTATATGTAATGGTGTTGTGTTTTTTATCGCAACTAGTTAGCGCACAACTTACAGATTTAGCTCGATTAGAATATTCCTTTATTCCTAAAAGTAATTCTGAAGACCAATACACGCGACTAAGAGCATTAGTGAACTATCCTATAAAAATTAAAGAGGATTCTTATCTAATCATTGGAGCTGAGTACAACCGTATCATATTAAATTTAGAAGACGAATATCCTTTTGACACGTCTCTTTTAGAAACTATAAATATCATCGATTTAAATATTGGTTTTACATTTAAAACTAGTGAGAAATGGAGATTAGGATTTAAGTTTAATCCCAGAATAGCGTCCACATTAACTCAAAGTATAACTTCTGATGATTTTTTCTTGAATGGAGGTGCTTTTGCTATTACTGATAGAACAAAAGATGATACCGCTAAACGACCATATCGTTTAATTTTAGGACTAACTTTTAATGCTACTACAGGAGTTCCTTTTCCGTTGCCTTTTGTTAGTTATTTTAGAAGAGTTAATGAGAATTGGTCATTTTCTGCGGGAATACCTAAATCTAATGTGAAGTATTTTTTTACTGAAAGTAGCATGCTACAGACCTTTATAGGTTTGGATGGGTATTTTGCTCACTTACAAGAATCTCCAACTATTGACGGAAAGCAAGCAGAAAATATTTCTTTATCTGTTGCTGTTGGTGGACTTGGGTATGAATATTGCTTTACAAAGCATTTAGTTGCATACTTGTATGCAGGTTATACATTTAGGTTAAATAATGTATTACGTGATGAAAATAGAGATGAAGTTTTTAAATTAGACGATATAAATGCGTTTTATTTAAGAACAGGTATAAAATTTAAAATATAGAAATGGCGAAGATTTTAGTAATTGAGGATGAAGCAGCAATTAGAAGAGTATTGGTTAAAATACTCTCAGAAGAGAATGATGCTTATGAGGTTGATGAGGCAGAAGACGGACTTGTAGGTATAGAGAAAATCAAAAAGGAAGATTATGATTTAGTGCTTTGCGATATCAAAATGCCAAAAATGGATGGTGTTGAAGTATTAGAAGCAGCTAAGAAAATAAAACCAGAAATACCAATGGTCATGATTTCAGGTCATGGAGATTTAGATACCGCTGTAAATACAATGCGTTTAGGCGCATTTGATTATATCTCAAAACCACCGGATCTTAATAGATTACTAAATACTGTTAGAATTGCATTAGACACTAAAGTTCTAGTTGTTGAGAATAAAATGCTCAAAAATAAAGTGAGCAAAAAGTATGAAATGATTGGAGAGAGTGAAGCTATTTCTCATATTAAAGATATGATTGAAAAAGTTGCAGCTACAGATGCTAGAGTGTTAATTACTGGTCCAAATGGAACAGGAAAAGAACTAGTTGCACATTGGTTACATCAAAAAAGTGTTCGTTCTAAAGGTCCGTTAATTGAAGTAAATTGTGCAGCAATACCTGCTGAGTTAATTGAAAGTGAATTGTTTGGTCATGTAAAGGGTGCTTTTACAAGTGCAGTAAAAGATAGAGCAGGTAAATTTGAAGCTGCCAATGGAGGGACTATTTTCTTAGATGAAATAGGAGACATGAGTTTATCGGCTCAAGCAAAAGTTTTAAGAGCGTTACAAGAAAGTCGTATTCAACGTGTTGGTAACGATAAGGATATTAAAGTTGATGTTCGTGTAGTTGCTGCAACTAATAAGAATTTGAAAGAAGAGATTGCTGAAGGTAGATTTAGAGAAGATTTATACCATAGGCTTGCGGTTATTCTAATTAAAGTGCCAGCGTTGAATGATAGACGTGATGATATTCCGTTGTTAATTAATCATTTTTCTAAGAAAATTTCCGAAGAACAAGGAACAGCAAAAAAAGAGTTTTCAGGTAAAGCTATACAATTACTTCAAGAGTATGATTGGACTGGTAACATTCGTGAATTGCGTAATGTTATTGAACGTTTAATTATATTAGGAGAGAAAGAAGTGAGTGAGAACGATGTGAAGTTATTTGCGTCTAAATAAAAAGAGTATGACCACTGTAGATATTAATACATTCAAAGTTACTGCACCTATTGAATTAGAAAATATAGCAACAACTTTTGATTTAGATTCCAATAAAAAGGATACTGAGAAAGCATTAGAGGCGGTTTGTAAGGATTTAGCTAAAATTCAAAACACCATGTATGCTCACGGTAAGTATGCAGTTCTTATTTGTATTCAAGGTATGGATACTGCTGGGAAAGATAGCATGATTCGTGAGGTTTTTAGAGAGTTAAACGCACGAGGTGTTGTGGTACATAGTTTTAAAGTTCCTACAGAATTAGAACTTAAACACGATTATTTATGGCGTCATTATATAGCACTTCCAGCTCGAGGAAAATTTGGTGTTTTTAATAGAACGCATTATGAGAACGTTTTGGTAACCCGTGTACATCCTAGATATATTTTGGGTGAAAATTTACCTGATGTCAACTCAATAGACGATATCAATGATGCGTTTTGGGATAAGCGTTTTGATCAAATCAATAATTTTGAAAAGCATATAGCTCAAAATGGCACCCTTATTTTTAAATTCTTTTTGCACCTATCTAAAGATGAGCAAAAGAATAGACTATTAAGACGTTTGCATAAATCGGACAAAAATTGGAAATTTTCACCAGGAGATTTAAAAGAGCGTAAGCTTTGGGATCAATATCAGGACTGTTATGAAGACGCTATCAACCGTACGTCTAAATCCCATGCACCATGGTATGCCATTCCTGCAGATGATAAACCAACAGCAAGATATATCGTTGCTAGAATTTTGCATGACACACTTAAGCAATACAAAGATATTGTCGAACCAGAATTGGATGATGAGGTAAAAGCCAACCTTGATAATTATATAAAACAATTAGAGAGCGAGTAATCTGTTTTTTAAGATTTCTTTTTAATACCTAGTTGTTTAAAATAGTATCTTTAAGCTTCAATGGAAAAAAAGGTCTCATGAAGCATATACTTATTGTTGCATTTCTTTTTGCAACGGTTCATTTTTCAGCACAATCGGATGCTGATAATCTTAAAAAAATCTATTCCAATTCTTTAACAAATGGTATGAGTTACCAATGGTTAGATCATTTGTCTAATCAAATTGGCGGACGATTATCAGGCTCATTAAATGCTGAAAAAGCAGTACAATACACCAAAGAAGAATTTGAAAAATTAGGTCTAGACAAGGTCTGGTTGCAACCTGTTATGGTGCCACGTTGGGTAAGAGGTGCTCCTGAGTTTGCTTATTTTGAAACGTCTCCTGGAGTGACTACAAATGTTAATATTTGTGCGCTAGGAGGTTCCGTAGCAACTCCTGCTGGCGGATTAAAAGCTAAAATTATAGAGGTTGGTACTTATGAGGATATCAAAAGTTTAGGTCGTGAGAAGGTTGAAGGTAAAATAGTATTTATAAACCGACCAATGCAAGCCGATTTGATAAACACATTTGAAGCGTATGGCGGTTGTTCAGTAGAGCGTTATGCTGGTGCTGCAGAAGCTGCTAAATACGGTGCTGTTGGTACAATCGTTAGGTCATTAAATTTGAGATTGGATGATTATCCGCATACAGGAAGTATGGGTTATGGTGATTTAGAAGTTAGTAAACGTATTCCATCTGCTGCAATAAGTACAAATGATGCTGAGTTATTAAGCGGAGTTTTAGCGTTAAATAAAAATATCAATTTTTTCTTTAGTCAGAATTGTAAGCAACTTAAAGACGTACAATCTTATAATGTTATTGGCGAAATTACAGGTAGCGAATTTCCTAACGAAATTATCGTTGTTGGTGGTCATTTGGATTCTTGGGATCTAGGAGATGGCTCTCATGATGATGGTGCAGGAGTTGTGCAATCTATGGATGTACTTCGTTTACTACAAGAAAGCGGAATCAAACCAAAACGAACCATTAGAGCAGTATTGTTCATGAATGAAGAAAACGGTTTGCGTGGTGGAAATAAATATGCTGAGGTTGCTAAATCAAAAAAAGAGAAACATGTATTTGCTTTAGAAAGTGACTCTGGCGGATTCACGCCTAGAGGTTTTAGTTTTGATTGTAGTGATTTTATGTTTGCTAAAATTGAAAGTTGGAAACCACTATTTAAACCCTATTTAATTCATTATTTTGAAAAAGGAGGAAGCGGAGCAGATATTGGTCCTTTAAAAGATGATAACATTGTTCTAGCTGGTTTACGTCCAGATTCTCAACGTTATTTTGATCACCATCACGCTAGTAATGATACGTTTGAGCATGTCAATAAACGAGAGTTAGAATTAGGTGCTGCGTCTATGACTGCTTTGATTTATCTCATGGATAAATATGGCACTGAGACTATTTCTAATGAAGTTGAATTGAGAGACTAATATAAAATATATGTGTTTTGTTTGCTGAATTACTAGCTGAATTATTGGAATGGTATCTTGATATCAAGTTTTGGTTTAAAAAGCGAAAACGACGAAAATTCGAGAAGAAACATAACCTTCCGAAGAAAACGATGTGGTATCCTTCACAAAGACTAACTGTTGTATATTTAGTTATTATTTTTTGTTCTGCATCCGTTTTTATGATTTTTAAATATCCTAATATTCAGAACAATAGAACACAAGAAAGATTGGCTCAAATTTCTCAATTATTAGAAAAAGAAAAAAAAGATATAGGAGAATATCCTATAAAATTGAAAATAATTATTAGAAATAATCCATTATTGAAGGGTGTTACAATAGACGAGTGGGACAATGAGTTTCGCTATGAGTTAGCAGATGACGGTTTAAGTTATAATTTGTTTTCCCTCGGAAAAGATAATACTCCAAACACAGACGACGACATTACATTACAGCATTAACACAATTTATATGAAACATATTTACTTAATTATTACATTATTAATGTCAACTATGAGCTTTGCGCAAGATATTTCCGAAGAAAAAATTCCGTATTACGAGGTTCCAGAATATTCCAAAGAATTTACTGCAGGAACAATGGCTGCGCGTATGGTTGATGCCTTAGGGTTTAGATTCTATTGGTCTAGTGAAGGCTTAGCTGAGAAAGATTTAGCATACAAACCAAGTGAAGATGTGCGCTCTACTGCTGAAACTATAGACCATATTTTAGATTTGTCTTTTGTGATTGTTAATTCAACGTTAAACAAACCAAATGGTGATGTCGATAAATCTGAAATGACACACGCAGATAAACGCAAACAAGCATTGGTAAACTTAAAAACCGCAGCAGATATTTTGAGAGCTAGTGATGATATATCTCAATTTAAAATTATTTTTGGTGAGAATGAGATTCTGTTTTGGAATCAAATCAATGGTCCAATTGCAGATGCAATATGGCATTGCGGACAGTTAGCCTCATTTAGAAGAATAACTGGAAACCCAATAAACCCAAATGTAAATCATTTTAGAGGGACTGTTAAACAGTAAGCTTAGTCGTTGTACTCTAAATGTTTTAATTAGAGAATTAAGGGTTTATTAATTTTGATTTTTCGGCAGAAATATCTTATCTTCTTATTTGGTAATTATATACTGCAATGACAGAATTGAAACAAAAAATATTATTTATCATCCTTATTTTAATCCCATTCTTTTGTGTCTCACAAAATACACAGGAATTATTATGTAAGATAATAGATACTCAAACAGGAGGACCTGTTATATTTGCCTCTATAGCTGTTAAAGGACAAAATATTGGAGTTATATCTGATGATGATGGTAGTTTTCGATTGCCAATTACTCATAAACGTGACAATTCAACTATAATAATTTCGTGTATTGGTTATGAAACTATTGAAGTTGAGGTAAATACACTTGTAGATAGTCGTTTGAATATTTTGAAACTGAGACCAAAAATAGAGTCGCTCGAATCTATCACTATTATCGCAAAAAAGGATCCTAATCGAGTAAAGGCAGATTATATCCCAGCTAGAGACATTGTTCAACAGGCTATTTTAAATATCCCTTTAAATTACCCAATTAGTCCCCATTCACATATTGGTTACTATCGCGAATATCAAGTTTTGAACAAGCGATACTTTAATCTTAATGAAGGTATAATGGAGGAGTTTGATGCGGGATTTAAGACGAATAAAATATTTTATAAGGATAATCAAGCTGCATTGTACAGTTTCAAGGAAAATAATGAGTTTCCACAAGACTCGGCTTTATCGAAATCTTATGATAATAAGAATTTGAAATTTATTGAGCAAGCCACAATAACTGGATTTGGTGGAAATGAACTAAGTGTATTAAACCTGCATAATGTTATAAGATATCATAACAAAAAGTCATTTTCGTTTGTTGATGTTTTTAACGAAGATTTTATTTATAATCATACGTTTAGGCTTACAGATAAGACCTATTTAAACGATCAGCCTATTTATGTTATTAAATTCTATGCCTTAGAAGAGGTGGCTGGTACCAAGAATACAGCAGATGGAGTTATTTATATTAGTTATGAGGATTTTGCAATTCATAAATTAGAATATAATGGCTACTATATCAATGATCCAAAACCGTTTTATGCCTTAAAGGTAGAATATGCTCCAAGAGGTGGTAAAATGTTTTTAAATTATGTGTCCTTTTACAATATGTTTAAAGCTCAAAGTGGAAATTCTTTTAAAATAAATGATGTTGAGTTTGATGTTTCAGAAAACGCTTTCATTGTAAACTTTAGTAATGATATCGACGAAAATACAATCTCTAAAAAAAGACGTTTTAGATTTGAATATAATCAAGATAGATTAAAAATTGCAGAGGTAGATGTAATCTCAAAAAGAAAATTGAAAATTAAATTAGCTGAACGTCTAACAGATGATGAAATTGAAGATTTTAAAACTTTAAAAGGAATTGACTATAAAATTAAGAATGTTGCAGATATAGCAGGACGTCAATTAAACGAATTATCTTTTATCGATGTAGATCAGTTTAGAGAATATTTTGTTCAAGAGGTTTTTGAAAACAAAGCGTTACCGAATAATTTAATATTTGTAAATAAAATTATGTCTTTGAGAAAATCAAAAATTAACACCAATGCTATAGATATTGATAAATACTGGATCAACTCACCTTTAAAGGAAACTAAAAATTAAGACATTTTGATATATTTCGAATCTATGTCAAAAATGAGAATCAGATAACAAAACCGCAAGATGTCAATCTTGCGGTTTTTGTTTTAAAATTGTACTTCAATTTGATTGTTTAAAATGTCCTCAAATGTCTCTCGCTTTCTAATGAGATGTGCTTTTTTATTATGCCAAAGTACTTCCGCTGGTCGATAGCGTGAATTGTAGTTCGAAGCCATAGAGTAGCAGTAGGCTCCAGCATTTTTAAAAGCCAGAATATCATCTTCTTTTATTTCTGAAATGCGCCTGTTATTAGCAAACGTATCAGTTTCACATATGTAGCCTACAACCGAGTAAAAGCGTTCACGACCCTTAGGATTCGAAATGTTAATAATTTCATGCTGTGATCCATAAAGCATTGGTCTAATCAAATGGTTAAACCCAGAATCTACTTGGGCAAAAACCGTTGAGGTTGTTTGTTTAACCACATTTACTTTTGTTAAGAAAAAACCAGCTTCACTCACTAAGAATTTTCCAGGTTCAAAAGCTAGAGTTAAAGGTTTACCGTACGCTTTACAGAATTCATTAAAGCGTCTAGATAATTTTTCTCCTAATTCTTCAATATTAGTTTCAATATCTCCTGTGTTATAAGGGACTTTAAAGCCAGAGCCAAAATCGATAAATTCTAAATTTTTGAAGTTTTTTGCAGTGTCAAATAGTATTTCACTGGCATACAAAAACACATCAATATCAAGAATGTCGCTACCCGTATGCATGTGAATTCCGTTGATATTCATTTTAGTATTCTCAACGATTCTTAATAAATGTGGAATTTGATGAATAGAGATCCCAAACTTACTATCAATATGTCCTACAGATATATTCGTGTTTCCTCCAGCCATAACGTGGGGGTTTATTCTAATACAGACTGGTGTTTTTGGGTGTTTTGTTCCGAATTGTTCTAAAATAGATAGGTTATCAATATTTATTTGAACGCCTAGTTTTGCAGCTTTTTCAATTTCCGCTAGGGAAACTCCATTAGGTGTATATATGATTTGCTCAGGTTTAAAACCTGCTTTCAATCCAAGTTGTACTTCCTGAATAGAAACCGTATCTAATCCCGAACCCAGTTGGTTAAACAATTTTAAAACAGAAATGTTTGACAAGGCTTTTACCGCATAGTTCAATTTTAAATTTTTAACCTTACCAAATGCAGATGTTAAACGTTTGTATTGAAACCTTATTTTTTCAGCATCATAGACATAAACCGGACTTCCAAAGTCTTTTGCAATTTGTAATAAGGTGTTGTGATCCATTCGTTTTGAATATTTTAATTTATTTATGGGATCAAAAATAGATGTAATCACTAATCAAAACATAATAAATGAAAAAATAGAGCTATTTTTACACAAAATGTTAAATAATTAACAATTGTAATTTTGTGAAAACAATAGCCTCTTGCGTTCAAGACATCATCGTGTCAAGTCCTTTTTTAGAAGAAGGCTTATCTCGACAAATCATTAATTTTTCAGCTTTAGCCAAAGATTTGAATCGGCCTATTTCAGAAATGCTTAGAAAACCTGTGAAAGATGGCGCCATCATGATGGCGTTACGACGCTATCATCAACCATTAAATCTAGAAAATTCTAAACGTTTAAAACAGGTGTTTCAAAACTTAGGAGATATCACAGTACGCTCTAATTTAACTGATTTTACATTTCAGAATTCTAAAACACTAATTCATAGTCACTCTCGAGTATTAGAAAAAATAAGCGCTAATCATCAAATTTTCTATGCCTTTACACGCGGTATGTTTGAAAGTAATATTATCATTTCAACTTCAGAAAAAGAAAGCATATTAAAAGCGTTCAAAAATGAAACACAAATAGGTTTGCAGGATAAATTATCTGCGATTAGTATTTATTTACCTAATGGGAATTCTAAAGTTGCTGGTCTATACTATCAAATTTTCAAACGTTTAGCTTGGGAGAATATTACATTATATGAAGTGGTGTCTACTACAAATGAGTTTACGATAGTGGTTGAAGATGAATTGGTTGATAAGGCGTTTTCAGTAATTAAACGCCTCAAGAATTAGTAGACTGTAGTCGAAAAAATAATAATAATTACAACATTTTATTTAGTTGATTTGTAAGCGGTAAAACTAGTAATGAAAACTATTGGTAAAAACCTTAAGTATGTTTATTTTTGTCGATATTATAATTATTTCAAATACTTCGGTCCGGATAGCTATCGAGATTAAAGCGAAGACGAACCATAAATTTCAAAACTAGATGAATTTACACGAATATCAAGGAAAAGAATTATTAAGCAGCTTTGGCGTGCGCATTCAACGCGGTATTGTTGCACAAAGTGCTGATGAGGCGGTTTCTGCAGCTAAGAAATTAACGGAAGATACTGGTACAGGTTGGCACGTAATTAAAGCTCAAGTTCATGCTGGTGGACGTGGAAAAGGTGGTGGAGTTAAGCTCGCAAAAAACCTTGATGAAGTAAAAACGATAGCAGAACAGATTATTGGGATGGACTTAGTAACACCTCAAACATCTGCTGAAGGTAAACGTGTACACCAAGTATTGGTTACAGAAGATGTGTATTACCCTGGAGATTCTGAGCCAGAAGAATATTACATGTCTGTACTTTTAAATAGAGGCACTGGTCGCAATATGATCATGTATTCTACAGAAGGTGGAATGGATATTGAAACTGTAGCTGAGGAAACTCCGCATTTAATTTTCCATGAAGAAATTGATCCTGCAACAGGAATCTTACCTTTTCAAGCACGTAAAATTGCTTTTAATTTAGGATTATCTGGAGCTGCATTTAAAGACATGACAAAATTTGTTACTGCCTTATATACAGCATACGATAAATCAGATTCTTCTTTATTTGAAATCAATCCAGTATTAAAAACAAGTGATGATAAAATTATGGCAGTAGATGCTAAAGTATCTATAGACGATAATTCATTATTTAGACATAAAGATTTAGCAGCTTTACGTGATTTACGTGAAGAAAATCCTATTGAAGTTGAAGCTGGTGAGCATGGACTAAACTATGTTGACCTGGACGGTAACGTTGGTTGTATGGTAAATGGTGCTGGTTTAGCAATGGCAACAATGGATTTAATTAAACAAGCAGGAGGAGAGCCAGCTAACTTTTTAGATGTGGGTGGTACTGCAGATGCTGCAAGAGTTGAAATTGCATTTGAACTTATTTTAAGAGATCCAGCTGTAAAAGCAATATTAATTAACATTTTTGGTGGTATCGTTCGTTGTGATCGTGTTGCCCAAGGTGTTATTGATGCTTATAAAAACATGGGTAACATTAATGTACCAATTATTGTGCGTTTACAAGGAACCAATGCAGACATCGCTAAGAAATTAATAGATGAATCTGGATTAGCTGTAATGAGTGCTACAGAATTTCAAGAAGCTGCAGATAAAGTTCAGCAGGTATTAGCTTAATACGATTGTCATTCATAGTGTCGCACTGAGACTAGTTGAAGTGCGAAAGCTAAAAATTTAAATATATATCGACCTGTTACATTTAAAAATGTAACAGGTCTTTTTTTTACGCAACCTTTTCTAACTTTATGTATCTACTAGTTAAATAATCAAATCATGAAAAATATAGGTGTATTGATTGTAGTGGTGTTTTCTATAATGGCGTGCTCAGATGATGATAACGCCAATAGTGCAGATTTTGAATTATTAGGCACTTGGAAACTCATAGAAATTTATTCTGGTCCAGATGATGGAAGTGGTGATTTTGTGGCTAAAAATAGCGAAAAAACAATTCAATTTAATGCAGATGGAACACTATCCTCTAATGCAAATTTGTGTGATATTTTTTCAGGACCACTTGAATCCTCTGCTGGTACTTATTCTGAAATAGAAGCAACAATTAGCATTATAGGTTGTCAATCTTCGTCAACATTTGAGATTGTAGGTGCTAATTTAATTGTTAGCTATTCATGCATTGAGTTTTGTCAAGAAAAGTATGTAAAACTTTAATTAGTTAAAAAGTATTACAAATGTAACCCACATTCTGTTTTTGGGTTATTATTCCAACGACCATCACGATCATCACCGGGAACCGTACAATGTTTACATCCAATAGAGTTGTAGCCTTTAGCTACTAGAGGATGAAACGGTAAATTGTTTGCTTCTATATAAGCATCACGCGTTTCTTTAGAAATGTCTAACAACGGATAGAACTTTAAAATCTCACCTCGTAATTCAAAAATATCAAGTGTTTTACGATGGTCACTTTGCCACTCCATAAGACCAGAAACCCAGACCTTATATTTGTTTTTAATGATATCTAAAGGCTTAACCTTATTTATAGAGCAACAATAATCTGGATTCTTTGACCACGTTTCATCTCTCGTTGTAAACTCGTGTTCTTCTTTAAGTGCGCTTATAGAAGAAACATTTAGTCCGTAACGTTTGGTGAGCTCTTCTTTATAATGGAGCGTATCTTCAAAATGATAACCAGTATCAATAAAAAAGACGGTTTGTTTTTTATTGACTTCGGAAATGAGCTTTAATAAGAAAGCAGAGGTCGCAGCAAATGAACTCGTTAGCATGACTTCCGAAATATCAAAATCGTTATATAATTGTGAAATACGATTTGAAGCAGATAAAGGTTTGTACTTTTTATTAAGCGCTTTAATTTCAGTAGCACTAATATTAGGTATTATATTTTGAACAGGATTTGTTTCGAACATATGGATTATATATTCTGGCAAGTTACTATACATTTCCGAAGAAGATATAGTGCTCCATTATTTTTATGATTATGATAATTTAAGCCTTCTTTTGTTGCGGTTTTGGCATCGGACCACGTAAATGAATAATTAATGCATTAAGAAAATTTCGCAATACTTGGTCACCACATTCCATGTAATTGGGATGGTCTTCACGTCTAAACATAGCATTGAGTTCACTTTTAGTAATTCTAAAATCTACGAGTTCTAATATTTTTACAATATCGTTATCTCGTAGTTTGTGTGCAACTCTTAGTTTTTTAAATATATCATTGTTAGTCATTGAAAATTTTATTTTCATTCCCTTTTAAATAGGAATTTGTTTCGATGTTAAATGTTATGCTATAAATCTTGAACTATCGATAAATAGTGCCTTTTAAATTTAGAATTTAGAATTAAAACGAAAGTAATCAAAATTTAATAATTACTCAGTATGCATTTCATCGATATTGATTTTGTAAAGTCCAAAAATCGACGAACGGTAAGTTGTTTTTAAAATGCTTAAAATCAATTATTTATAAATTATTTTGGTGTAAATGTAAGAAAATCACGACGAATGGTGCGCTTTTTTTCGACAAGTGACTATTTATATATGCTTATAAACTAAACATACTTGTTAAATTTATGAAACAAAAATAAAGAATCCCTCATATATGATAAATCGAGTTGAAAAGCTTAGTCTACTATCTGAAATGATAGCTTTCGCACAAGCAGACGAATCTATAAAATCCATTGAATATAAATTTCTGTTTAGTATTGCTAAGCAATTAGATATTTCAAAAGACGATTTTGACTACTTATTTGAACATCCTGTTACGTATGTGCACTTAAAGTCGCATAGTGAACGCATTGTTCAATTTCATAGGTTAGTGTTATTAATGAATCTCGATCAACATATTTCGAGTAAAGAATTAGTGAAACTTCACAATTTTGGATTAAGAATGGGTTTAAGCCATGACGCTATTAATCGCGTTTTAGATTTAATGGAAAGTTTTCCAAATAAAATGGTACCACCAGATTTCTTGATTGATATATTTAAAGTTCAATATAACTAAGTGAAACTGAAAATTGAAAAGCCTTTAGGTGAATTCAATTTGTAAGTTGAACTTATTCCTCTAGAAAGCGGAATCTCAAACAAAGAGGCAAAAGTTTAAAGAGATTCGATAAATAAATTAAAATGCTCAACAGTTATAACTGTTGAGCATTTTAATTTAATATTCATAATATAATTCACATCTGAGTAAACCTTGCACTTGCCCACCTTTGTGAGAAAAACTAAGATACCTTCAACTTCTCCAATTTATCCTGATACCCCTTGAGCTCATCTCTCAACTTAGCAGCAATAATAAAATCTAAAGCTTTCGCAGCTTGTTCCATGAGTTTACGTTTCTCACGAATTTTCTTTTCTAATTCCCCTTTAGTTAGGTATTCACTTTCAGGCTCTGCAGCTCTTGCAGCTTCTAGTTCATAGCTGTATGTACTTACAGAGTTTTTAGTCAAAGCACTATCTAGACTCTTATTCAAAGCAGTAGGCGTAATATTATGTTTTGTATTGTAGGCTATTTGTTTTTCACGTCTATATTCCGTTTGGTCCATAGTTTTTTGCATACTCTTCGTGATTTTATCTGCATACATTATAGCCTTGCCATTAAGGTTTCTTGCAGCTCTACCTACTGTTTGTGTAAGCGAACGATTAGAACGTAAAAAACCTTCTTTATCGGCATCTAAAATGGCTACAAGAGATACTTCAGGTAAATCCAAACCTTCACGAAGTAAATTGACACCAACAAGAACATCAAAGACACCTTTTCTCAAATCTTGCATGATTTCTACACGCTCTAAAGTGTCTACATCACTGTGGATGTATCGACTTCTAATTTGAATACGATCTAGATATTTTGTCAGTTCTTCAGCCATACGTTTGGTTAAAGTGGTCACTAATGTGCGTTCATCTTTCTCAATACGTTGATGAATTTCTTCTATTAAATCATCAATCTGGTTTAAACTTGGTCGAACCTCAATAATAGGATCTAATAATCCCGTAGGTCTAATGACTTGCTCTACAAATATGCCATCTGTTTTTTCTAGTTCATAATCTGCAGGAGTTGCACTCACATAAATCACTTGGTTTTGCAAGGCCTCAAATTCTTCGAATTTTAAGGGTCTGTTATCCATCGCTGCTGGAAGTCGAAATCCGTAATCTACTAAATTGACTTTTCTACTTCTATCACCTCCATACATGGCATGAACTTGTGAAATAGTCACGTGACTTTCATCGACAACCATTAAAAAATCATCTGGAAAATAATCTAATAGACAGAAAGGTCGAGTTCCTGGTTGTCTTCCGTCTAGATAACGAGAATAATTCTCAATCCCAGAGCAGTAACCTAATTCACGAATCATTTCGAGATCAAATTCGGTACGCTCTTTTAGACGTTTTGCTTCTAAATGCTTGCCAATCTCTTTGAAATAATCATGTTGTTCTACCAAGTCATCTTGGATACCACGAATAGCACCTTGTAAAATATCTGGAGACGTTACAAACATATTTGCAGGATAGATGGTGAGTCTATCATAATGTTCAATGACTTCATTCGTCTGAATATTAAATTTTTCAATATCTTCAATCTCATCGCCAAAAAAATGGATTCTAAATGCATCATCTGCATAACTCGGAAAAATATCTACGGTGTCTCCTTTTATTCTAAAATTTCCATGTTTGAAGTCTGCCTCTGTTCTAGAATATAAACTCTGTACGAGTTTGTGCAGTAAATCGGTTCTCGAAATTTCTTGGTTGCTTTCTAAAGTAATGACGTTTTTCTGAAATTCAACAGGATTTCCAATACCATACAAACAAGAGACCGAAGCTACAACAATCACATCGCGACGACCAGAGAGCAGGGAAGACGTCGTACTTAAACGCATCTTCTCAATTTCTTCGTTAATAGATAAATCTTTTTCTATGTAAACTCCAGATGTTGGGATGTAAGCTTCTGGTTGGTAGTAATCATAATAGGATACAAAATACTCGACAGCGTTCTCTGGAAAAAACTGTTTAAACTCAGAATATAACTGAGCAGCCAATGTTTTGTTATGTGCTAAAACTAATGTTGGACGTTGCACTTCTTCAATCACATTGGCAACCGTAAATGTTTTACCAGAACCCGTGACCCCTAAAAGCGTTTGGTATTTTTCTTCGGAATTTATTCCGTTGACCAATTGTTTGATGGCTTGAGGTTGATCGCCTGTAGGTTTGAAATCTGATTGTACTTTAAAACGCATTTGGCAAAGTTACGACAAAGCGTTTAAAAATTTAATTGTGTGGTTCGTTCAATTCTGTTAAAAGTTATCAAATAGAGCTCAGATCTAGTTGTAATTTTGAAATGTCTTTTTTAAGACTATTAATTACCTCATCTATTGTAATTTAAAATATACTAAACTAAATTAATTACCGCCTCAACGCAAAGTGCCCAGTAAAAGTTCTACCATCAATCAGTGTTACTAAAAACCAATAATCATCACTTGGCACAGGTTGACCATTTAAAGTTCCATTCCATCCAGCACTCTCGTTAGTGAATTGCGTCAGCAATTTTCCATAGCGATTAAAAATCTGGATATCTGTACCTTGATTAAAATCTGGACTGACGCCTTTAACTTGCCATCTATCATTAAAGGTGTCACCATTTGGTGTGAAATATTTAGGGAATCCTAGTACTGAAATGACTTGTTCTGTTAGTCCGCAGTTATTCGTATCACGAACAAAAATAGTATGAAAACCCGATGTGACATTGGTGAATATATTTTCAGTTTGAAAAGGTCCATCAGGATTATCCAGTGCATATTCAAAATCGCCATCACCAGTTGCGATAACTGTTACAGTGTTGTTTTGTGTTCCTTCGGAAATGATCACATCTTCAATCACTGGATCACTTGATGGCACGATTGTTATAGTTCTACTAGATGAACAACCGTTTGGATCTGTAACGATAACTGTATACGTTCCAACGTCATTGATATCGTTAAAGGTGGTGTTGACTTCTGAAGAAGTCCCGTTAAATAACCATTCGTAGTAATAGTTATTTGGGTCATCGTTGAGAACACCTCCAACCAAAGTAATGGTTTCCGGGAAACTGTTTAAGCAGTAAATAAATGTCTCGTCTTCTAATAAAACGGGTGTATATAAAACCACTAAGTCTAGAGTAGAAATAGAATTACATTGATTATTGCTTTCTACTTTAACAAAAACTGTTTGTGTGTTTGGTGTTGTATTCTGAAATGTGCCAGATATATTATTGGTTTCTGTTGAAAGATCTATTTCGTTTTCATAAAAAGTAACGGTAGCATTTACCGGAATTTGATCTGCTATACTAGTTGTGATATCATTTAAATTAAATTCTGCAAAACCATCTACAATCACTCCGTCACAAGCTTCTAGTGCTGGAATAAAAATTGTGTTATTAGTCACTTGAAGTTCAATCTCTGCAACACTAAAACAATTGGCTTGATTTTCAACACGTGCGTAAACAGTTTGATTAGGCGTAGTAACTTCAAAACTATTAGCGTTTGCAATAGGATTTATATCTTGCGTTGCATCATTTTCAGATAAGAAAAAACCGGAAATAAAGATAGATCCATCGCCATTGGTAACGCTGTTTTCCGAAGAAAAAAGGTTAAAAAACGCCAATCCACTAAGATTTTGAGCGCATTCTATTAAAATCGAATCAAAAACGATAGGATTCTCAGCATACTCAATAATCACTTCCCCATATAAAAGACAAGTGTCTTTGGTGAGTTCCACTGTGTAGGTTCCACCTTCATCAATTTCTAAGTTGGGATTTGTTTCGCCTACAAGTTCTGTACCATCCTTAAACCATTTGTAGGTGTTGTTAGTCCCAGATTCATTCGTTTGGATTATATGTGTATTATCACCACAAATGGCATTACCGTTATTTGTTAATAGGTTAGGACCCAAATCAGTAGAGAGTCTAAAACTACCTGCTTCTAAAAATACTGCAGAATCAAATCTGTAATTTTGTTCGTCTGCAATAACTAATTTCACATGATACGTCTCACCCGGCATAACTTGGGCTGTCGCAGTTAAAATTTTAGTTTGCCCAGCAAAATTAGTAGGAGAAACCGGAGGATTGAAGCCTTCAAAATAATCTTCATTTTCTGCTTCGCAACCTCCAGGGATTTCGGGGTGTACAGTCGTTACTTTTACAGGTGTCTGCGTACCAGGTACTAAAGCTATATTAGTATATTGAGTACCAGCAGTTGGACGAATTAAAAAGCCAAATAAATCTGAGAAATTGCAGGTGTTTGGATTGCCTTCTTGATATTCTTCCGAAGAAAAAATATATCTAAAACTAATTTCTGTGGCTACCGAGGTGAAATCAAATTCTAAGATGGTTGCGTTTATGGTATTCGTTTCGTTGAGAATGGTTTCGAGATCATCATCACCAGACCAATTTGGAGCATCATCATCACTAAGTGTCGTATTGGGACCAGGTACATTTGATAATCGTCCAGTACTCATAACAATACCAGATTCAAAGGGGAACGTTGTCCCAGTAGCATCAAAATAGCCAAAGCTTTGTTCTTGACCTCCAAAATTACCACCAACAAAATTTGTGACACTCACATTATCAATACAATTGCTATCAATTAGTACATTTTCAATTAATTCTTGAGGAGAAAAAGTTACGCTATCTACTGTAATGTTTTGACTAAAAGTCAATACAGTAAACAGAACGCATAAGATATTAATGGTTGTTTTCATTTGCAATTTTAACGACTGCAAAGATACGGAATGAGCTCAATTTAGAGACTTAAAAAGTGTTAAGATTAAATAATTATAAACGCAGTGTGAAATGCCCTTTAACCTCAAAATTAATAGCCCCTTTTCTAACTTTCGCTAAAAACCAATAATCACTTGCTGGCATTTGATTGCCATTATATATACCGTTCCAACCTGGAGAGTTATAAGTCAAAGTAGTTAATAATTTACCATAACGATCAAATATGTAAACCACAGTACCTTGTAATGTTTCTACACCCGTAATATGCCAAGTATCAAAGTAACCATCTCCATTTGGAGTGAAAAACTTTGGAGCATCAATAACCACAACTTCTTTGGTAGTTTCGGCACAACCATTTAAATCAATGACTGTTATGGTATGATAACCTAAACTTACGTTTTCAAAAACATTAGAGACTTGTGGCGGATTATCATCTAATTGATACAGGTAATTTCCTATTCCGCTAACGGTAATGATTATATTATTAGGATCTGAAAAATCAATAGTCTCAGCAAAATCAATAGTTGCTGCTTCAGATTCTGTGACGGTAAATTGGCTTGTGGTTATGCAACCATATTCTGAAGTTACAGTTACCGAGTATGTCCCGATCTCTGTGATTTCAATGGATGATGTAATCTCACCTGTTGTCCAGAAATACAAGTCTCCTGATACATCTGTATTTGCGCTCACAACTAAAGGTAAATTATCTAAACAAACCACTTGATCTGGTATGTTGATATTTGGTTTACGTCTTACATAACTTATAAATGGAGCCAAGCTGTAGCATCCAGTTATATTGTTTTCTACTCTCGCATAGAACGTTTCAAATATTTGTGCATCATAATTAGTTGGTAATTCGTTGGTATTTGAATTAGCATCATCTTGATTGGAATGATACGTAACCGTAAAATTATTTGGATTTTGGCCACCTAGAATCTGACTTGTCTGTTGTGTTAAATCAAAAGTAAAGAAGCCATCAAAATCATCATCACATGCTTCTAACGGGTCAGGAATAATTGCTATTGGTAACGGATTAACAATGAGCTGAAAAGGATAGACATAGAAACAATTAGTCGTTGCAAATTGTATTCTCACATATATAATGTCACTTGATGTTGTATACGTATAATTTGTATCTAATGGATTAGTATTGTTATTGGCATCGTCTAAATTGTCATAATAACTAAATAAAATATCTGTAGGGTCATCAACAATAAGTGTATCGATTGTGTTTAAATCGAAACTGCTTGTGATATTATCACAAATAACAAAAGTTTCAAATTCATTGATTACTGGTGGTAAATTTACAATTAGCTCCAAGGGAACTAGAACATAACAATTAGCAAGCGTGTTAAATACTTTAATATATACAATTTGAGAATTTGAGGTATTTGTATACGCATTCGGATTTAAAATCGGATTTGTATCGCTATCTGCCTCATCAATGGTTTCAAAGTAGGAGATTGTTATAAAATTTGGTAATATTGGATATAAATCAAGCTCTGAAACTGTTACATCAAATGTTGTTATCCCATCATAATCGTCGTCACATAGAATAATAGGTTGAGCAGCTTGAGGGTGCTCGTAAATAAGGACATCAAATTGTGTAATATCGTAACAACCAGTATCGTTGTTTTCGAGTCTTACAAAAATAATTTCGCCATTAGTGGCTACATAGTCATTTGGTAAACTATTACTATCACTGTTTGCATCTGCCTCGTTGTTATAGTAAGTGACTGAGAATAATGTGCTTGATTGTACACCTAATACTTGACTGTTTTGAAGTGTTAGGTCAATACTTTCTTCTCCGTTATTAGAGATGTCGTCACATGCTAAAAATGTTGTTGGCATATTAGCGACAGGCAATGGATTTACTAATAAATCAAAGCTATAAGTGATCCAGCATCCCGTAGTTGGATTTTCTAGTCTTATAAAAATGGTCGTAATATCTGTTGTATATATTACGTTTGAAGGTAGTTCGTTTTCGTTATTTTCAGCTTCTAATAATGTATTATGATAGCTAATGATAGTCCCTGCTTCGTTTGTTACTTCGGAATTTATAAGGCTTAAATCAAAGTTGTTACTTTCATTGTCACAAATATCAAATGTTTGAAAATCTATGATCGCCGGAGGAAGGTTTACAATCAAATTAATAGGTAACGTAACGTAACAATTTGAGACCGTATTATTGATTTTGATATACACCGTCTGTGGATTTGAAGTATTCGTGTAATTCTCTGGGTCACCAATAATTTCTGTATCTGTCTCAGCACCATCAAAAGATTCATGATACGTAATCACGATATCATCTTGCCTGACGTCTAAAATTTCAACTTCAACATTAGTAAGATTAAAAGTTACAAAGCCGTCATAATCTGTATCACATTGTATTAAATCTGAAGGCGTGTTCACTTCAGGTACCTGAATGATATTGATGTCAAAACCAATAGTGGCATGACAGTATGTTCCGTTTTCTATTCTTGCGAATACTTGTTGCGGATTCGTAAAATTGTCAAAATCAAGTGGAAATTCATTAAGATCTTGATCTGCTTCAAATTGAGATGGGTGAAATGAGATATCTAATGTTTGAGCTATTCCGTCGGAAATTTCTAATATTTGAACATTGAGATCAAAATTTTCTATTCCATCGTTGCTAATATCATCACAAGCAAAAATATCTGAAGGTTCGTTGAATAACGGAAGCGAGCCTACTTCTAGTTCAAACTGCGAATTTCCGAAGCAACTAATATCTGTGAAATTCTCAACACGGACATGAATAGTTTGTGGACTAGATGTGTTTTGATACGGTGAGAATTTATCGATAATATTCGTTCTGTCGATAGCATCTTGAGCAGTTTCAAAATAAAGTACATCTTTACCTGCTTGTCCATTAAGGATTTCTGTATCTTTTAAATAAAAGAAAAAATCTGCTATACTATTGCCATCTGCTTCACAGTTTTCAAAATTAGTAATCGGTATAAATTCTGGAACAGTATTGATATACGCATAAAACCAAACGATAGCAAAACAACCTGTTGATGCGCTTTCAACTCTTACATAAATAAATTGCGATGTTGTATCGTAACTGCTGGGAGTTGTGATTTCATTTTCTCCATTAAAGGCATTGTTATAATCGTTATAAAATGTAATATTAAGATTGTTAGTATCCGGCACAACCTCAGAAATTTTGGTCGTTAAATCCACATTGAAAATACCGTCTTGGTCATCATCACAGATAATAATTTCTGTTGGAAAGTTAGCTGCAGGTGCACTAGATATGTTTATGGTAAAAGGTGCAATATCGAAGCATCCCGTATTTGCACTTGTTACTTTAACCCATACCACTTGCGGATTGGAAACATTATTATAAAAAGGTTCAAGGATATTTTCGTTATTGATTGCATCTTCTTCTGTCAAAAAGTATTTGACGTTTGCTCCATTAACTCCTGTACTCACATACGTATTAAAGGTTTCTAAGAATATTGTTGTGAACCCGTCTGTATCTTCGTCACAATAATCTACCTCTTCTAATCCTTGAATATCAATAGGTGGGTATACATTTAAAGTAATCTCAACAGTTTCTTCACAAACACCACTTATGATCAAGGCAAAAATTGTTGTTGGACTTGCATTTATTGTATATGGAATTGATTTGTCCAAACTATTATTGTTATTCTCTAAATCGTCTAGAGTCTCATAAAACGTAATTTCAAAATCATCATAATCATTAACTAAATCTAGCTCAATGTCGTTTAAATCAAAATCTGCAACACCGTCTTCTGAGGCATCATCACACACAAAAAAAACGTCATTACTAAAACCAGTGAGTGTAATATTTGAGTGCAGCTCAACAGGAACTATAACAAAGCATCCAGTAACGTCATCAACAATACGTATGTAAATCTCTTGAAAGCCAGCTACAACATTTTGGTAATTGTCTGGATCTGCAATAGGGTTGTCTCCTGTTTGTGCGTCCCCAATAGTTTCATGAAATGTTATTGTGACACCAGTTAATCCATCTAAAACGTCATCAATGATTGAGGTTAAATCAAAATCTGCAAAACCATCTTCATCTTCCTCACAGGCATTAATCCATTTTGTATTTGTAGTATCTACCATTGGATTATCAATAACAGAAATATCTACAATCGTTGAACTAGAGCATCCAGTGGTAACATCAAATACTCTAATATATAAAGTCTCATTTGGATTAATATTACTGTAAGGAGAAAATAGTGGGTTCGCTCCAGTATTAGCATCCTGTTGAGAATAGTGATAACTCACAAATAGGTTTGGGTTTCCACCTGTAACCTCATTGGCAGTATCGTCTAGATTAATCATTGTAAACCCGTCTGCAATACCATCATCACAAACAATTAACTCTGTTGGTGGATCTAAAACTGGAGGTTCACTAACAATTAAATTAAATGATGCAAAAGCTAAACATCCATTATCTAAATCTTCCGTTCTTACAAAAATTTGTTGCGGAGACGCTATGTTTTGATATATGTTGGGTAGTGGATTGTCTCCGGTCTGAGCATCTTCTGCAGTTAAATGATACGTAATATTATAATTTGATGGCGGTAGTAATGATGCGACTTCATTGTTTTTTGTAGATAAGTCGAAAGTTTCTATGCCATCACTGCTAGGATCGTCACAAATTAAATAATCTGAAATTGCTCCAGACGATTGTTCAGAGTTTAAGGTGACCATTACTTCATCTTCTATGACACAAGAGGTATTGTTTAAAAGGATACTGATTTCTACTTTGTATATACCAGTTTCTGTAACTTCTAGAGTTGGATTTGTTTGACCAGCAATTGGGACGTCATTTTGAAACCACTCATAACTTGCCTGACTATTTTCTATATTTGCGTCAAGGTCTACAGAATCACCACAAGTCACTATATTTGGACCTAAATCAACTGATGCGTTAAAACTATTTCCTTCAATAAATACAGCAGAATCGTAAAATTCATCACCTTGATCTGCAATGACCAACTTAATACTGTATTGGACGTTAGGTTGTATAGAAGCAGTAGCAGTTAAAACAGTCGTTCGACCATTATAGTTGGTGTCCCCAAGATTGTAACCTTCAAAAAATGTCTCGTTAGATGCTGGACAAAAACCAACAATTTCATCATGAATTGTATTTGTATTTACAGGAATATTTGTACCAGGAATTATAGCAATATTAATGAATGGCCCTGTTGAGGCTGCTTCTCTAATTAAAAATGCAAAACCATCTGAATAAGAACAAGGGTTAGTGCCTAGATATTCTTCGGAAGCCAATAAATAATTGAATTGTATTTGGTTTGCTACGGAAATAAAATCAAACTCGATTGCTGTAGCATTTATAGTTCCTGTTAGTCCTAAAGCATTTTCTAAATCGGAATCTGTTCCCCAATTATCACCACCTTCATTAAGGGGACTTGTATTAATCGTGTTTCCTGCAGAATTTATATTTCCTGTGCTGAGTAGAATTCCGTTTTCAAAAGGAAAATTAGAGGTTCCTCTTTCAAAAGAACCAAAACTTGAAAGCCCATTAATAGAACCATTAACTGACGACGAAATATTAGTGATTTCAACACAACCTTGTGCTAAATTACTTTCTATAAGTGATTGCAACGGTAAGGTGTCATCTGTAGTGATTTGTTGGGCTTGAACTCCAGAAATTATAATAAAAAACAGTGTAAAAAAGTTATAGTATTCCCTTATCATTCTTAATAGCTAGTAGTGATTGAGGTTAAGTTATTCTATACTTACTTTGGGAATAGCAAATTTAGGAAGTATAAACTAACTAAAAAATACCCATTAAAGAGTATTTTTTAGTCTAAGGGGTTCTTTTTTTGGTAAACTACTTATTCTGTAAGTTCACTATAACTGATATGCTATCATTTGACTGAATTACAAGCGTAAAGAAAAGTGTCCTTTTACTTGAAATTCAATACTACCTTTTTTTACATTGGCTACAAACCAATAGTCATTTGCTCTCATAAGGTTTCCGTTATAATAGCCATCCCAACCTTTAGATTGAGAATCTAATGTCGTTAGCAATTTTCCGTACCGATCATAAATATAAACGACTGTTCCCGTTAACGTTTCTACACCTGTAATATGCCAAGTGTCAAAATAGGAATCATTATTTGGTGTAAAAAATTTAGGTGCATCAATAACCACGATTTCTTTACTCACTTCAGAACATCCATTTAAATCAATTATTGTTATCGTATGATATCCTAAACTCACATTCTCAAATGTGTTTGATTCTTGTGGTGGATCATTATCGAGTTGGTATAAATAATTACCAATTCCACTAATGGTTACTGTGATATTATTTGGGTCTGAGAAATCTACAGTCTCTGTGATTTCAATAGTTGCTGCTTCAGACTCTGTGACTGTGAAAACTTCAGAAGTTTCACATCCGTTTATTGTCGTTACAGTTACTGAGTAGGTGCCAACTTCTGTGATGTCAATCTCTGGTGTTGTATCATTTGTTGACCATAGATAAGAATCACCAGCGATATTAGTGTTTGCACTTACCACAAGCGGTAAGTTTTCTAAACAGATAACTTGGTCACCAATATCTACAACTGGTCTTTCAAAAATCACAATCAAGAATGATGTTGTGCTAGAACAACCTGTAGTATTATTTTCTACTCTTACATATATGGTCTCATTTGTCATAGACTCATAAGAATTTCCAAGTTCACCTTCACCTTCTTCTGCTAATAGTTGATCTAAATAATAGCTTACAGTAAAGTTGTTTGCATTTTGAGTGCCTAAAATTTGAGTATTTTGCTGCGTTAAATCAAATTCTAAGAACCCATCAAAATCATCATCACAGGCTTCTAAGTTTTGCGGTTGGTTTGCAATTGGTAGCGCATTGATAATCAAATCAAAATCATAAATAGCAAAACAAGAAGTCTCTATAAATGACACACGAACAAAAATAGTATCACTCGTAGTGAGGTATGTATAAATCGTATCCAAAGCATTTGTCATTGATTCTGCATCTGCTAAAGAATTGTAATAACTTATATTCTTATCTGTTGCATCATCAATTAGAATTGGAGTTATGTTGTTTAAATCAAAACTACTTGTTTCATTATCACAAATCTCATAGGTTTGAAAATCATTAATTACAGGAGGTAAATTCACTATTAGATCTAAGGGAACTACAACGTAGCAATTTGAAATTGTATTATTAATTTTTATAAATACCGTTTGTGGGTTTGTAATATTATTATAGCTACTTGGATTTTGAATTGCATTTGTGTCTGCTTCCAAATCGACCATAGTTTCAAAATAGGTTACTGTAATATTATCTTGTCTTACATCCAGAACTTCAAATTCAGATTGTGTGAGATCAAATTCTACAATACCATCATAATTGTCATCACACATAACAATCGGCTGTGTAAGATTTACTTCTGGCACTTGTATAACATTAAGTTCAAAACTTGTAATAGAGTTACAAATGGTTCCGTTATCAATAACCACAAAAATGGTTTGTGGATTTACTGTATTTGTATACTGAAGCGGTAAGGCGTTAGTTTCATTTTCTGCATCAGATAGTAACGTATAGAATGTAACGTCTGGAGGTATAGTTGCACCTTGTGAAACTTCGTCTATCTTAACGTTTAAATCAAATAACTCACTTCCATCATTCGCAATATCATCACAAACAAACCAATCTGTTAGCTGGTTAAAAATAGGATTAGTTCCAACTTCTATGGTAAAAGATGATGTTCCGTAACAATCTGCATCTGTTATGTTTTCAACACGAACAAAAATAGTTTGTGGGTTTGAACTATTTTGAAAAGCCACAGTTTTATCAATAACGTTTACATTGGCATCTGCATCTGTTTGATTTAAAAAGTAAAGTACATCTTTACCAGTTTGACCATTTAAAATTTCTGCGTCTTTTACAGAGAATATAAAATCACCAATATCATCACTTGAATTTTCACAAATCTTGTAATTTGAAATTGTTGTAAAATTTGGAAGTGTATTTACAGTGACTTCAAAACTTTGTGTCGAGTAACATCCAGTAATTGTATTTTCAATTCTTACAAAAATAGTTTCTGTAACAGCTGGATACGATGAGGTTGTTGTGATTGTACTAGAGGCAGTTTCTGCATCATTTAATGTATTATGGAACGTTATGTTTCTATTGGTTGTATCACTTATGATTTCTGAAATTTTAGAATCTAAGTCAATAATAAAAATGCCATCTTGATCATCATCACAAATTAAAATATCTAAGGGTTGATTTGAAATAGGAGCAGGGAATACCTCAACTTCAAAACTATTAATAGCTGCACAGCCCGTTTCTTCAAACATAATTCTTGTAAAAAATGTTTCTGGATTTGAAACGTTGGTATACAATGTTGGTAATGGATTTGTATTGTCATCTGCGTCAGCTTCCGAAGAAAAATAAATCACAGTAAAACCCGCTAGACCATTTGTAACTAAATTATCAAACTGACTAAAATCTATGGTTGTAAAACCATCTTGATCTGTATCACATTCTGTTTGAATATCAATTGGTTCAAATACTTGAATGGGATCAATAGTAAGCTCAATAAATGATACCTCTTGACATGTAGGACTCGTTAGTGTAATGTATAAGACTTGTGGGTTTGATGTTGGTATGAAAGGAATAGATGTGTCAATTGGATTGGTTTGATTGTCTCTATCCTCCTCAGTTAAATAAAAATCAATAGTGATTTCATCATAATCCATAATCTCATCAAGATCTCCAATGATGGTATCAGTAAGTTGTAAAAGATCAAACGATTCTTGACCATCATTATCTTCATCACAGGTTCTAAAATCTCTAATATTTGTTGCAGTTAATAATAAATTCGTGTGAATTTCTATTGATGTAACAGAGGCACAGCCTGTAGTTGCATTTTCAACACGTATGTAAAGAATTTGTTCATTAATGTTGATATTCGTGTAATTCGTGTCATCAGCAATTGGATTAACACCCAAATCAGCATCTTCTTGAGTTTCATGGAAGGTAACATTGACTCCAGTTAAACCCTCTAAAACATCATTTATGATAGATGTTAAATCAAAGCTTGCAAACCCATCAAGATCTATATCACAAGCATCAATATAATGCTCTTCTGTATTAATGACTGGATTATTAAGTACTTCGATATCTAAACTTGTCGTTACAAAACAACCGGTAACACTATTGGTAACATTTACAAAAAGTGTTTCGTTTAGATTAGTATTTACATATGGCAATGGGATAGCATTGATGCCATCATTTGCATCACTTTGAGTTAAGTGATATGTAACAACTAAATCTAAATTTCCATTTGTTATTTCATCATCTTTTTGAGATAAATCAATTGTTGTAAATCCATCTGCAGTAGCATCATCACATGCTATTAAAATAGTTGGTGAATTAATCACAGGTAATGGATTGACTATTAAATCAAAACTTTGAAATGCTAAACAACCATTAACCGTATCTTCAATTTTGACGAATATGGTTTGTGGGTTTGATGTATTCTGAAATGTGCCAGACACAGCACTAGTGCCATTTTGCGCATTTGTTGCTGTTAAATGATAAGATATAGTATAACTAGAACCTGGGACTGATGCTAAAACATCAACATCTTTGGTTGACAAATCAAAAATTTCTATCTCGTCGCCACTTGCATCATCACATAGTTCATAATCTGAAATAGGCAAAGCTGCTTGCGAAGAACTCAAAGTGACAACAATCTCGTCTTCTATGAGACAAGTTGAACCTGATAAAGGAATTTGTACTTCAACACGATAGGTTCCAGATTGCGCTGTATTAAGTGTAGGTTGTGTTTCTCCAGGTATAAGGGTATCGTTTAAAAACCAAGAGTAGGTTGCTAAAGGATTCTCAATATAACCATCAAGAGTAACCGTATCTGCACAGGTTTGAATATCTGCTCCTAAATCTACACTAGCATTAAAACTATTACCTTCTATAAAAACTGCCGAATCATAGTTTTTATCCGTTTGATCAGCAATAACTAATTTAATATGATAGGTAACATTAGGAACAATACTAGCAGTTGCAGTCATAACACTAGTACGACCATTGTAGTTGGTGTCGCCAATATTATAACCTTCAAAAAAGGCTTCATTTGATGCACTACAAAAACCTACAATTTCATCATGAATAGTATTTGTGTTTACTGGAGTTATTGTGCCAGGAATGACCGCAATATTTACATAAGGATTACTGGTGCCGGCTTCTTTAATTAGAAAAGCAAAACCGTCAGAATAGTTACAAGGGAAATCACCAAAATATTCTTCAGAGGCTAATATGTAGTTAAATTGTATTTGGTTAGCTACAGATGTGAAATCAAATTCAATTGATGTTGCATTAAGAGTTCCCGTAATGCCTAAGGCAGTTTCAAGATCAGGATCAGTTGTCCAATCTGGTTGACCTTCATTTAACACTGAGGTGTTTTCTGTATTTCCTCCAGAAATTGCGTTTCCTGTAGATAGCATAATCCCGTTTTCAAATGGGAAGTTGGAACCAGCGCGCTCAAAATAAGCAAAACTCTCGAATCCGTTTATTTGACCGTTAACTATTGATTGTATGTTAGATGTTTCTACACAGCCTTGAGCAAGGTTGTTTTCTACAAGTTGTTGTTCTGTAAATGAATTATCTACACTAATCTGTTGAGCACTAACGACGCAACATAATAAGCATAGGAAAGTATTGAGGGATCTTTTAAATAACGTCATTTTGTAGCGGTTAAGTTTATATCATTCGTGTTAGAAAGTTTTGGGACTAGTCTAACATGCGGGAAAGTAGGTGTAATTAAGATGAAATACAATTAAACACGATGAAATACATAAAGTTTTAACATTTTGAAGTATAATTCTTACTTTTTATAAAATTTTTATTAGAATGAGATAAATAATATTAGATTGTTTATAATTTTCTTCATATTTGATAATTGAAAACTTTCTACACCAAACTGTTTATGATAAAATTGAAAATAGGTTTAATTTTTATTTTACCACAATTGGTGATTTCTCAAACTGATTATCCAGAATCACAAAAAATACCCGTAGAAAATAGTTATCATGAAATTAAGGTTATCGATAATTATCAATGGCTGGAATATCAACAAACTGATGACGTGAAAGATTGGATAAAGGCACAAAACAAATTAACTAACAGAATACTCAAGAAAACCTCTAGAACTTTAAAGTCTGAAAGTCAAATGAACAGTTTTATGTACAGTAAAACTAGTGGTTATTATGGTGACATTATTGACGAGAATTCTAAGAATAAATATTATTTCGCCCTCTGTAATACCAGCAATAATAGTACTCCTTCCTTGTGTTATAAAAATGGAATAGATAGTGAGTATGACATATTGGTTCGGTCTTCAGCTCTTTCGCCAAGAGGTGATGCAAATATTTCAAACTATACACCTTCTAAGGGTAATGACTATTTAGCGTTTCAATATAACCTAAATGGAAGTGATTGGAGAGAATTAAGAATTGTCAAAGTGAAAAAACGACGTTTTTATTCTGAAGTTATAAAACATATAAAATCATCAGCTATAAATTGGTTGAGAGATGGTTTTTTTTATGAGAAATACCCCTTTGATTCTTTACGGGCTAAAACAAAAAAAACTTCAATAATGTATCATAAAGTAGATACAAATCCTTCTGATGATAAACTCATCTTCAAATCAAGAAAAGATGAGGAATACATAGATATTTACGGCGCTCCAGATGAGTCTTTTTTTATTATAAAAAAGGAAAATATAGATACTAAAGTTTTTAGTTACTTTTATTTAGACGCTAATGATAATGATTTAAAGTTTAAACCTTTTTTAATAAATATTAAGTATGACTTAGGTAGTTTAACTTTTAAAGAACATCAAATTTTTGCCACAACTTCTATAAATGATAAGGAACAATTAATTTCAATTCCCAAATCTGATCCATCCAAATTCAAAATTATTTCACCAATTTATGATGACGCAGTAATTGAAGATTATAGTATTCTGGATGATAGAGCAGTCGTTCTTTATTATTCAAAAAATGGAAATTTAATTACTTTGGTAAATCTTGATGGTCAAATTCTAAATGAGACAACTACGCCAAATGGTATGTCAGTAAATGGTATGAGTTATAACAGGACGTTTGATGAGTTTTTTTTCTATTTGGAATCGTATACAATTCCTAAGGTGTTATATAAGCTTAATTTAGAAAGTTTTGAATATGAAATAGTTAAACAAACTAAGGTGAATTTTGATCCTAAAGGATATAAGTTTATTGAGCAAACATTTGAATCTAAAGATGGAGTGCATGTTCCAATTAAAATTATTTATAAAGACTCACTCTACAAAAATTCCCAAACGCCTTTTTTATTAACTACCTATGGAGGATATGGAATTATAGATAGCCAATCATTTAATCCAGGTGTTGTTTATTTTATTGAAAACGGAGGTGCTTTTGCTTATGTGGATATAAGAGGAGGAGGTGCTTTAGGAAAGGATTGGTGGGAAGCTGGAAAAAGACATAACAAACAAAATGGAATCACAGATTTTATATCTGCAGCAGAGTTTTTAGTTGAACAAAATTACACGTCACCTCAGAACATAGCTATTAAAGGTAGTTCTCATGGAGGTCTTATTGTTGCAGCTTCCGCTGTGCAGCGTCCAGATTTATTTGGTGCTGCTGTCATTAATGTTGCAGCATTAGATATGCTTAGATTTGAAAACTTTACTGTTGGCGCCACACCAACTAATCTATTAGAATTTGGTTCGGTAACAAATAGTATAGATTTTGACAACTTATATTCGTATTCACCATACCATAATGTTGATGATTCAATAAACTATCCGTCGATGTTAATTACTACTGGATTTTATGATAATCGTGTGCCTCCCTTGCATTCCTTTAAGTTCGCAGCTCGACTTCAAAACAATCCATCTCAACAAAATCCTATTTTATTATGGACCCGAAAGAAAACTGGTCATAATGGAGCGCTTAACAAGAATGATAAATTAGAAGAAAATAGTTTTATTTATTCATTCTTATTTAATGAGGTGAATAAGCACTAAAAAATACTCTTATTTTTTTAACCCTTAATAATTTACATAAACCCATCCTACTAAAGGACCAAATTCTGAATCGTTGGGATTTAGAACGTAAAAATACGTCCCAACTGGTACAATTTCACCATGATTATTTAAACCTCTATTGATAAGTCCAAACCATTTATTATCGTTATTACCCTCAAAAATTAAGGTTCCATAACGATTAAATATTTTGAGGTCATGATTTTCAAAAATATCATACAGTCCTCGGATATTAAACCAGTCATTAGTACCATCATCATTTGGAGAAAATCCTTCTGGTATATATGGCGGACAATTTTCTACAGAAACTTGAAACTCATAAATATCATAACACGGTGGATTATCGACCCTGACGTATATAGTTTGTGGATTGTTTGAATTAGAGTAGTTTTCAGTATTTATGATAGCATTCTCATCAGCTTCGAGGTCCTCTAAAGTTTCAAAAAAAGAGATATCACTTAGTATGTTTTCTGAAGCCAAAAATATATCAACCAAATCAAATGTTGCACTACTAAATCCTTCATTACATCCAATGTAATTTGGCAGTACTTCAATAGGAGGTAAGACCAACAGTTCTATGATACTATCAGCACTATTATTAGTCTCAATGATTTCTATTACAATACCGTTTCCTGTTCCGTCATCATCAACTATGAGGGTTAATAAGATGATATCACCAATATCTTCTGGAAGTATTAGTGTGATGGTGCCCATTTCTGAAGCACCAATAGCAATCTCATTTTGTGTTTGTGATTGGCCAATAAGTGTACCTTCCGCATAAAATGCAATAGGTGTATTTGCTGGCAAAACTTCAGTGCTATTTATATTAAAAACAGTGTAATCAATAATTACAGTTCTATCTCCACAATCTACTATGGTGTCGTCCAGAGTTATTGTCGCATCAGGCAACTGACTATTCAAAACAGTGATAATATTGTTGAGAATAATGAGATCTGCTCTAAACTGACCATTGACATCAAAATCACCAGTGGTTAGTTTAATCGTTGCACTGGTATCACCAATATTAATATTATCTTGAATGTCATAGACATCTAAATCACAATTATAAAAAGTGCTAGAATTTGTAAATGTGTTTGTGCCATTAAATGCATTATCGCCAAAATTAAGAGGCGGATTTGAAATCACATTATCATTTATAGACAAGCTCTCACCAAAATTCAAACTATTGTCTCCTTCCCAAGCCAGAAACCCAATTTTAGCGCCTTCATTATCAATAACGTTAAGGTTGTCAATTTCAATAATTTTCTCCTGATTATTTCTATTTATTATTTCTAAACCTTGATATAGGTTTAATTGATTCAATGGTAAAGCAGCATCTTCATAAATGATATAAATACTCCAACCTGCAAAATTTGTGCGATTGGTGCAGTAATTATTAGTCGTTAACGCTTCTGTAATATCTAGGTCAGATAATTCGTAAGTTGTGTTTCCTTCGGAAATTATAAAACTCGTAATATCTGCGTAACAAGAAAAATAGGTATAGGTTTGAGGAAGTTCAACATAATCAACTGTATATGTATCGTCTGCATCAACTGAAAGTCCGTTGAGTATTACATTAGTATCCCCACTTCCAGATCCTGCCCAATACAAATAGGCAGCAGTAATAGTTGTGGTTGTTGATAGATTTAAATCAGCACTCGAAGATTCCAAAGGAAAACAAAAACTACTGTCTAAATTGTTTTCAAAAGGATTAAGCGTATTACCTATAGCGGTATAATCAAAACGACCATTAAACTGTTGAAATAATTCGATGTCTTGGGCATAACAGGATAATGACAACAAAAGTATAAATACTATAGGTATAGATTTTATTATCCTCATGAGTAGCGATTAATACTTTAAAATTACATAAATTTTATTAAGAGTCATTCCATTAACGTTTAAGTGCAAAATGCCCTTTAAATGTGCGACCATCTTGCAGAGAAATCACAAACCAATAATCACTTGCAGGCATAGCAAATCCATCAAAAGTACCATCCCATCCAGGACCTAAAGGATCAATTTCTGCTAATAATTTACCAAAGCGATCAAAAATTAGAACTTGAGAATTAGGTTGGAAATCATTAGAAATACCTTTGACTTGCCACGTCGGATTAAAAGTATCACCATTAGGTGTAAAAAACTTAGGAAATCCAATAACCGAAACGAGTTCATCAACTGTACCACAATCGTTTTCTATATCGCGAACATAAACGGTATGAAATCCAAAACTCACATTCTCAAAAATATTACTTTCTTGAAACGGACCTTGAGGGTCATCTAAAGCATATTCATAAATTCCATCACCAGTCACAAACACCGAAATGGTGTTATTTGATGTGGCATCGGTCACTTGTATTTCTGTGAATGTAGCAATATCAGATGCTAATACATTGATCGTTCTATCCTTAAAGCAACCTTCTGTTGAGGTTACTCTTACTGTATATGTTCCAGGTTCGTTGATTTCAATTTCAAATTCATCTTCACCAGAAGACCATTCATAATAGTAGTTATTTGGGGTGTCCTCTATTAATCCTCCAGTTAGCAGTATGGTCTGAGGAAATGTATTTAAACAATAATAAAGTTCTTCTTGAATAACAATATTTGGAAGTTCAAAAACTGTGAGCGCTATTTCGCTTATTCCGAAGCAGTCATTCATATTTTCTACACGAGCATATATCGTTTGGTTGTAAGCTATAGTGTTAGTATAATTACTTCCTAATGCATTATCTTCTAGCAGCGCATCCTCATATGTTTCATAGAAGATGACATTTAAACTTGGCGAATTTCCGAAGAGAATAGCATCTACAGCGTTGGTGAGATTAAAGTTGTAAAACCCATCTTCAGTGCCATCATCATCGCAAACTTCAATGGTTGTATTATTAGAAGCGGTTGTACTTGCCTGTAAGGCAAGCTCTGCAACATTTGTACAACCTGTTGTTGTATCGGTCACAAGCGCATAAATAATATGTGGATCAAAATAGTTCTCAAAAGCATCAGCATTGAGTTCATCTTCATCATTTTCTAAATCTGTAAGTGACACATAAAACTGAATCGTCCTATTCGCAACGCCACCAGTAATGTCATCAAGGACTTGATTGAGATCAAAAGTTGTGAACCCTTCTGGAATGCCATCTTCATCACATTGCAGTAATGTAGTGTCAAAAGCATTGGGAAGTGGAATGATGATTAAATTTATAGGTGCTATACCAAAACATTGTGTAGCAATTTCTTCAACTCGAGCAAAAACTTGCTGTGAGTTTGGTGCTGTGTTTTCAAAGTTTGCTGCAATAGGGTTTGTATTGTTTAACGCATTGTCTTCCGTTAAATGGAATGTAAAGCTGTATTCATCGGGATTTAATCCGTTTAAAATTTCAGATATTTTAGTCTCTAAATCAAAAACTGAAATTCCGTTATTAAAATCTCCATCAGTATTATCATCACAAATTTCAAAATCAGATGGTGCTGTAATACCTATTTCAGTAACGTTCAAAATAAATCTAGACACTATAAAACATTGAGAAATGTTATTGAGTATTCTAGCAAAGATGGGTTGAGGATTACTCACATTTGTATATGGGCTTGCCAATACATTGGTTCCAATAACAGCATCTGCTTCTGTAAGATGATAAGACACTACAACATTGGTTTGATTTCCAATTAAAAGTGGCGTATTTATGTCTAAATTAAATTGAGTAATACCATCATTAAATGGCGCAATAGTATCACATTCACTTAGGTCAACCGTTTCTTCTATTGGGACTTGATTCTCTGGAGGACTAGGAAATTCAGAATCTCCCGTCCACTCTAAATTAAATGCACTTGTTCCAACTGGTCTATCAATCAATAAATAATAAGTTTCACCAGCTTGAACTTCAATTTCATTTACAAAGCTATCACCATCTGCTCCGGGACCTTCATTAGGATCTGGGTCTGAGGCACTCATTCCTGTAAGATTATTACCTTGGTTAGCTGCTTGAGGGTTTGTTGTTGAGCAACGAATTGCTGGTCCTAAATTAGAGCAAGAGTTTGTAGGCCCAAAAAGAAAAAAGTCGTAATCTTCTGTAATTGCTGTACTTCCGGGAGTGAGTATAAAACCTAAATTTCCGCCTTGCTCAAAAGTGAGTCTAAACCAGATGGTATTATTTTCTGTAAGCCCATCTCCGCAGTCACTTATGAAGGGTTCGTTAGTACCTGGACCATCAACATCTAAGTCAATATTAGAATTTCCGCAGATTTGAATCGCATCCACACAATCGTTAGGACTTTGAGAAAATGACGCTGTTGTATATAAAAAAAACAAGAATAAAATCGGTAATACTTTGTTCATATAGGGTTTATCGTTTTAGGGCAAAATGACTTTTAAACACACGACCGTCTTCTAAGGTGACCACATACCAGTAATCACTCGCAGGCATATTAAAGCCATTAAAAGTGCCATCCCAACCTGGACCTAAAGGATCAACTTCTGCTAATAATTTACCATAGCGATCAAAAATTAGAACTTGAGAATTTGGCTGAAAATCACTAGAAATACCTTTGACTTGCCAAGTAGGGTTGTAAGTATCTCCATTTGGTGTAAAAAACTTAGGGAAACCAATGACAGAGACGAGCGCATCAACGATACCACAATCATTTTCTATATCACGAACATAAACGGTATGAAACCCAAAACTCACATTCTCAAAAATGCTACTTTCTTGATAGGGACCCGCAGGATCATCTAGTGCATATTCATAAATCCCATCTCCAGATACAAAGACCGAAATCGTGTTATTTGAAGTGGCATCTGTTACTTGTGTCTCAGTGAATGTTGCAATATCAGAGGCTAGTACATTTATCGTTCTGTCCTTAAAACATCCATCTGTTGAAGTGACTCTCACTGTATATGTTCCAGGTTCGTTGACTTCAATTTCAAATTCATCCTCACCTGTAGACCAATCGTAATAGAAATTATTAGGCATATCATCAATTAATCCTCCAGTTAGTATTATGGTTTGAGGAAATGTATTTAAACAATAATAGATGTCTTCTTGGATAACAATATTTGGTAACTCAAAAACTATAAGTTCAATTTCACTAATGCCAAAGCATGCATTCATATTTTCTACTCGAGCATATATAGTCTGGCTGTAGGCTGTTGTATTTGTGAAATTAGTACCTAAAGTATTACCTTCTAATAAGGCGTCTTGATAGGTTTCATAGAACGTAACATCTAGATCTGGATCGATGCCAAATAGAATATCATCTAAGGCACTTGTGAGATTGAAATTCACAAACCCATCTTCTGTACCATCATCGTCACAAGCTTCAATTGTCGTGTTATTTGAAGCTGTTGAACTCGCCTGCAAGGTCAATTCAGCTATGTTACTGCAGCCTGTAATTGTATCGGTTACAAGTGCATAAATAATATGTGGATCAAAATAATTTTCAAAAGCATCAGCATTGAGTTCATCTTCATCATTTTCTAAATCTACAAGTGATACATAAAATTGAATCGTTCTATTGGCAGCACCACCAGTAATATCATCAAATACTTGGTTAAGATCAAAGAATGTAAATCCTTCAGGTATGCCATCCTCATCACACTGTATTAATGTGGTGTCAAATGCTTCGGGAGCATCGTTTATAATTAGAATAAATGACCCTGTAGAAAAACAATCAGTATTTGCATTATTCTCTATTCTCACAAAAATTTCTTCTGTATATGCAGTTGTATTTGTGAAAGAATTGGGCAAAGCAACTGTATTGTCATCTGCATCCTGCTGTGTAGGATGATAACTTATAGAATATAACAAAGGATCTTGTGTAAAAAGAATTTCTGGATTTAGTTCATCTAGCGTTAACGTCGTAAAACCATCCATACTATTGGGACCAAAATCAGTGTCACAGACTGTGATATCATTTAAACTGTTAATTTCAGGAGTAATGAACACTGTAAGTGTAAATGATGTCGTGGCATAGCAGTTAGGATTATCGTTATTGTCTACGCGTGCATAAATGGTTTGAGGGTTCTCGGTGGTTATAAAATTCCCAAAAATTTCATTGGTATTAGTATCTGCATCTTCCTGTGAAGTAAAATAATGAACACTATATTGAAGCGGGTCTTGGATATCTAAAATATCTGCATCTTGGGTGGTGAGATCAAAAACCGAAACTTCGGTAGCATCACAATTGACCATATCCTGAGGCTGTGTTGCAGTTGGGATATCAAATACACCTACAAAAGCTTCACCCTCTATGGGGCATTCACCATTATTAGGTTCTATAAATACTTCATAAAATCCTGGACCACTAATATCTAATTCAAAGGTTGTTTCGGTTAATTCTAAACCGTCTTTTATCCATGTATAATCACCTCCAGCAACTTCTTCAGCAGTTAGAGTATAACTGTCGCCTTCACATAATTTAAGCTCCGTTGTACTAATACCATTTTGAATGATATCAATTTGCGAATTGAATAGCGACTGTATAAAAGGAGGTAAGCCTATTTGACTTAAATGTGTAAAGTTATCATCCACATCTAACAAGATGCCCTGACTATCATAAATAACTTCATTTGCTGCAGCTTCTGGGTTTTCGATGATACCAATGTACTTAGAAGTTTCAGCATTACTAAAACTAAATTGTGCTCTATAAATACGTTTATCTAATCCTAGTTGTAAAGCTCCAGCAGTAGGAGTAGGAGAACTATTAATTGGCATTTTAGAACCAGGAATATCTGCACTTTCGAGGTCCCATTGATGTATGCTGCTAGCTCCATT
>Ga0115008_10000181_pt1 | contig 42348 bp, 40 predicted proteins | sample FraStrMetagenome_FD_87164 | JGI IMG/M metagenome (GOLD analysis project Ga0115008, IMG submission 87164) | Marine eukaryotic phytoplankton communities from Arctic Ocean - Fram Strait ARC3M Metagenome | ecosystem: Environmental > Aquatic > Marine > Oceanic | place: Fram Strait | collected... | reverse complement strand
TGCTCTTCTAAAAGAAATTCTTGCCTCTAATTGACGAGCAATTCCATCCGCAACTAATCGAGCATCCAATTCTGGACGTTTCACCTCGAAAATGTTAATTTGGATGTCTTTTTTCGTCAACTTCTTCAACTCTTCTTTAAGTTTGTCAACTTCTTGTCCACCTTTTCCAATAATTACACCTGGTCTTGCTGTGTTGATCGTAACGGTTACCAACTTCAACGTTCTCTCGATGATAATTTTTGAAATGCTTGCTTTAGATAAACGAGCGCGAAGGTATTTACGAACTTTATCGTCTTCAACGATTTTATCTCCATAATTACTTCCACCGTACCAGTTAGACTCCCATCCTTGGATGAAACCTAATCTATTTCCAATTGGATTTGTTTTTTGTCCCATTTATCTAAAATTATTCTGCGTTCTTACCGTCTACGACGATAGTAACATGGTTAGACCTTTTTCTAATTCTGTGCGCACGACCTTGTGGAGCTGGTTGAATTCTCTTCAACATAGCACCTCCACTAACTTCAATCGACTTAACGAATAAAGTTTCTTCTTCGATGTTCTTACCTTCATTCTTTTGCTCCCAATTGGCAATCGCTGAACGTAATAACTTCGCAAGGCTTGTAGACGCATCCTTAGCATTGTGTTGCAAAATGTTTAGAGCTTTATTGACCTCAACTCCTCTAATAAGATCTGCAACTAATCTCATTTTTCGTGGAGCGATTGGAGACTTATTAAGTTTCGCGAATGCGATTGACTTATTTGCCTCTTTTCGTTGCTCTGCTACTAATCTTTTTCTAGCACCCATAATCTGCTATTTTATCTTTTCTTATCTTTTCTGTTCCCAGCATGACCACGGAAGTTACGAGTAGGAGAAAATTCTCCTAGCTTGTGACCAACCATGTTCTCACTAACGAAAACAGGAATAAACTTATTACCATTATGCACAGCGAAAGTTAATCCAACAAAATCAGGAGTAATTGTACTTGCTCTTGACCATGTTTTGATTACTGACTTACTACCAGATTCTTGTGCATCATCTACTCGCTTAATTAGCTTGTAGTGTACAAATGGTGGTTTTTTTAATGAACGACTCATATCCTAATTATTTTTTTCTTCTTTCGATGATAAACTTGTCTGAATACTTTTTCTTAGATCTAGTTTTATATCCTTTAGCAGGAATACCATTACGAGATCTAGGGTGGCCTCCAGAATTCTTCCCTTCACCACCACCCATTGGATGATCGACAGGATTCATTACTACACCACGTACACGTGGACGACGACCTAACCATCTTGTTCTTCCGGCCTTACCAGAAACAGTCAAGTTGTGTTCAGAATTAGATACTGCTCCGATTGTTGCCAAACAAGTTGTCAAAATCATTCTAGATTCACCAGAAGGAAGTTTGATAATTGCGTAACGACCATCTCGAGCGTTCAGTTGTGCATAAGTACCAGCTCCACGTGCAATTGCTCCACCCTTACCAGGCTTCATTTCAATGTTGTGAATAACTGTACCTAGAGGAATGTCCGATAAGAATAATGCATTCCCAACATTTGGAGCTGCTTCTTTTCCGGATACGATTGTATCGCCCACTTTCAATCCATCAGGTGCGATAATGTATCGTTTTTCACCATCTGCGTAGAATAACAATGCAATTCTAGCTGTTCGGTTTGGATCGTACTCGATCGACTTTACCGTTGCTGGAACATCGTGCTTCTCTCTTTTGAAATCAATGATACGATACTTTTGTTTGTGACCACCACCAATATAGCGCATAGTCATTCTACCATCATTGTTTCGACCACCAGATTTTTTCTTTCCCGCTACTAAGCTCTTTTCAGGAGCGTTCGTAGTTACTTCAGAATAGTCACTGTTGACCTTGTGTCTTTGCCCTGGAGTGGTAGGCTTGAATTTCTTAAGACCCATGTTTAACGTGCTTAAAAGTTATTAAATAAATCAATCGCTTCTCCTTCTGCAACAGTAACAACGGCTTTCTTCCATTTTTTACTTGGTTGCTCAACGATACCTCTATTCGTATATTTCGTAGAGGATTTTCCACCGCCATAATTCATTGTTCGCACTTCAGTTACCTGAACTCCGTACAACTTCTCGACAGCATTTTTAATTTCAATTTTATTAGCCATTCTATCAACAGCAAAAGTGAAACGGTTAAACTTCTCACTTAAATCCGTTGCTTTTTCTGAAATAATAGGCTTCTTAATAATGTTCTTCATCTCAATTAGTTTAGAATCTTTTCGATTACTTCAATTGAACTTTCTGCCATAACTACTTTTGTTGCATTTAATACATCAAATGTATTCACTGAATCAGCTGTTACGACTTTCACTCTCTTAAGGTTACGAGATGATAAGTATACGTTATCATTTTGCTCTCCTAAGATCATCAATACTTTGTCATCTTGAAGTTTAAGGTTTGACAATAATGCTTCGAAGTCTTTCGTTTTGATATCATCAAACTTCAAGTCTTTAATTACCATTATGTCTTTAGAAACTGCTTTGTATGAAAATGCTGACTTACGCGCCAATCTTTTCAACTTCACGTTCAATTTGAAGTGGTAATTTCTTGGACGAGGTCCAAAAATACGACCACCACCTACTCGAGTACCAGACTTGATACTACCAGCACGTGCTCCACCTGTTCCTTTCTGCTTCTTAATTTTTCGAGTAGACCCTGTGATTTCAGCTCTTTCTTTCGCTTTATGCGTTCCCTGACGACGATTCGCTAGGTGCTGCTTAACATCAAGATAGATAGCGTGATCATTTGGCTCAATACCGAAAACCTCTTTTGATAAGCTAACTTCCTTAGCAGTAGCTTTTCCTTTTGCGCTAATTACTTTAACTTTCATTACTTCTCAATTATTACGGTTGAACCTTTAGCTCCAGGTACAGAACCTTTCACTACGATTAAATTCTTATCTGCAAGAACTTTTAAAACTTGAAGGTTTTCCATTTTCACTCTTTCGTTACCCATTTGTCCGGCCATGCGCATTCCTTTGAATACACGAGCTGGATAAGATGCAGCACCAATAGATCCTGGAGCACGTAGTCTGTTATGCTGACCGTGTGTTGCTTGACCAACTCCGGCAAAACCATGACGTTTTACTACCCCTTGAAATCCCTTTCCTTTAGATGTTCCTACTACCCCAACGTACTCACCTTCTTCAAAGATGTCAACGTTGACGATATCACCGAGATTTAGATTTTCGAAGCCTTTAAACTCAACTAATTTCGACTTTGGGTCGGTTTTAGCTTTCTTAAAGTGACCTTTCATAGCGCTTGGAGTATTCTTTTCCTTGCGGTCTCCAAACCCCATTTGAACAGCCTCGTAACCATCTCTGTCTTGTGTTTTAACTTGAGTTACAACACAAGGACCTGCTTCTATCACCGTGCATGGCATTGCTTTACCCTCGGCACTGTAGATGCTAGTCATTCCGATTTTTCTACCAATAATTCCTGGCATACTTTAACTATTTATGATTAAACTTTTATTTATACTTTAATTTCAACATCAACACCACTTGGAAGCTCCAAACGCATTAATGCGTCAACAGTTTTCGAAGATGAACTGTAGATATCCATCAAACGCTTGTAAGCACACAATTCGAATTGCTCACGTGCTTTTTTGTTTACGTGTGGAGATTTCAAAACAGTATAAATTCTTTTGTGAGTTGGTAATGGAATTGGTCCACTAACTACAGCACCTGTTGATTTTACAGTCTTAACGATCTTTTCAGCTGATTTATCAACTAAATTGTGATCGTATGATTTCAATTTGATTCTAATTTTTTGATTCATCGCTATATAATTACGCTTTAACACCTTTTACTTTCGCTACTACTTCATCAGCAACACTTCTTGGAGCTTCCGCATAATGTGCGAATTCCATACTTGAAGTTGCTCTACCTGAAGACATAGTTCTTAATTGAGTAACATATCCAAACATTTCAGATAATGGAACATCAGCCTTAACAACCTTTGCACCATTCTTATCATCCATTCCTTTCATGATACCACGACGACGGTTAAGGTCACCTACAATATCACCCATGTTCTCTTCTGGTGTTACCACCTCTAAGTTCATCATAGGCTCTAAAAGAACAGGACTTGCTTTTGGTAATGCATTTTTGAACGCCAATTTAGCACACAACTCAAATGATAAAGCATCTGAATCGACAGCGTGGAAAGAACCATCTTTCAATGTCACTTTCATTGCGTCCATTTCGAAGCCTGCCATTACACCATTCTTCATAGAATCTTTAAATCCTTTTTCAACAGAAGGAATAAACTCTCTTGGAATATTACCACCTTTAATGATGTTAACAAACTCCAATCCTGTTTTTTCTGGATCTTCTTGAGGTTCAATAGTAACAACGATATCAGCAAATTTACCACGTCCACCTGATTGTTTCTTATAAACTTCTCTATGGTCAACTGGTGCTGTAATGTTTTCACGGTAACTTACTTGAGGAGCACCTTGGTTCACCTCAACTTTAAATTCACGCTTTAAACGATCAACAATAATCTCTAAGTGTAACTCTCCCATTCCTGAGATAATCGTCTGACCTGAATCCTCATCCGTTTTCACTTGGAAAGTAGGATCCTCTTCTGCCAACTTAGATAAACCAACACCTAATCTATCAGCATCTGCTTGAGTTTTAGGCTCAATAGCAATACCAATTACCGGGTCTGGGAAATCCATAGATTCTAATACAATCGGTGACTTCTCATCACACAACGTATCACCTGTCTTAATGTCTTTAAATCCAACGAATGCTCCAATATCTCCAGCTCCTAATTCAGGAACTTGATTTTGTTTATCCGCATGCATTTGGAAAATACGAGAAATACGTTCTTTTTTACCAGAACGAGCATTTAACACGTATGATCCTGCCTCCAACTTACCTGAGTAAGCACGAGTGAAACACAAACGACCTACGAAAGGATCTGTTGCAATTTTAAATGCTAATGCAGCAAATGGCTCATCAAAAGAAGGCTTACGAGACTCTTCTTCATCCGTTTTAGGATTTGTTCCGATAATCGCTTCAACGTCCATTGGTGAAGGAAGAATTTCCATTACCATATCCAACATTGCCTGAACACCTTTATTTTTGAATGCAGAACCACACATCATTGGTACAACTTTACCTGAGATAGTAGCCTCACGTAATGCATCTAAGATTTCTCTTTCTGTTAATGACTCAGGATCTTCGAAATACTTCTCCATCAAGTTGTCATCAAATTCAGCAACAGCTTCTAAAAGTTCTTCTCTCAATTGAGTTGCTTCTTCTAAGATATCTGCAGGAATTTCAATTTCTTCAAAAGTCATACCTTGGTCTTCTTCATTCCAAGTAATCCCTTTGAAGTTAATTAAATCAACAACCCCTCTAAAATCATCTTCTGCTCCAATGTTAACCTGTAATGGTAAAGCATGACTTCCTAACATTTCTTTAACCTGCTTACACACGTTAATGAAATCAGCACCTTGACGGTCCATTTTGTTTACGAAACCAATTCTTGGAACATTGTAGTTATTTGCTAGTCTCCAGTTTGTCTCAGACTGTGGCTCAACACCATCAACTGCAGAAAACAAGAAAACTAAACCATCCAAAACACGTAGTGAACGATTTACCTCAACAGTAAAATCAACGTGACCTGGTGTATCAATAATATTTACATGGTATTTTTTTGAACGGTAGTTCCAGTTCAGAGTTGTTGCAGCAGAAGTAATTGTAATACATCTTTCTTGCTCTTGCTCCATCCAGTCCATTGTAGCACCTCCATCATGAACCTCTCCAATTTTGTGGTTTACACCACCATAATAAAGAATACGTTCAGTCGTAGTGGTCTTACCTGCATCAATATGTGCAGCAATACCAATATTTCTAGTGTATTTAAGATCTCTAGCCATTTCTATTAAAATCTAAAGTGTGAGAACGCCTTGTTTGCCTCAGCCATTCTTAATGTATCTTCTTTCTTCTTGTAAGCAGCACCTTCTTCTTTCGAAGCAGCAATAACCTCAGCAGCTAACTTTTGAGCCATTGTTTTCTCATTACGCTTACGTGAATAACCGATTAACCACTTCATAGCTAATGATTCTTTTCTTCCTTCACGAACTGGTGTAGGAATTTGGAATGTTGCACCACCTACACGGCGACTACGAACCTCAACCACTGGAGTAATATTCTCTAGTGCTTTTTTCCAAGTTTCTAAACCTGTTGCATCTTCTAATTTTGCATCAACCATTTCCATGGCATCATAAAATATCTTAAACGCCAAATTTTTCTTCCCGTCCAACATCATGTTGTTGACAAACTTTGTCACTTGAACATCTTTAAATATAGGATCCGGAAGGATGGCTATCTTTTTCGCTTTTCTTCTTCTCATCTTTTATACTTTTAAAAAAGATTATTTCTTAGGTCTCTTTGTTCCATACTTCGAACGACGTTGAGTTCTCCCCTCAACACCAGCTGTATCTTCAGCACCACGTACAATGTGGTAACGTACACCTGGTAGATCTTTTACTCTACCACCACGTACTAATACTAAAGAGTGCTCTTGAAGGTTGTGGCCTTCACCTCCGATGTATGCATTAACTTCTTTTCCGTTGGTCAAACGAACCCTAGCGACCTTTCGCATAGCCGAATTTGGCTTTTTAGGAGTAGTGGTGTAAACTCTTACACATACCCCTTTACGCTGTGGACAAGAATCAAGTGCAGCTGACTTGCTCTTCTTTACCACTGCTGTTCTCCCTTTGCGAACTAATTGTTGTATAGTTGGCATAAAAATACTATTACTATTAATTAATAAATAACTCTCCTGAAAACACATTTCAGGCCTGCAAAGATAGCAGTTTTATTTTAGAAACCAACATGCACACCAAAAAAAATGCACTTTTTTCACATTCAAGTGTTTACATCTTTTCTTTCTTGGAAAAACACCTTGTTATTTTTCTGACGACCTATTGTTAAATACATGCGTATTACTCTAACCACACCTCTTGATATATGGCTTATAAAAGCAAAAAAAGGAAACAAGAAAAGCTCGGGGATTAACCTCTATACAGTATCGATTTTACAGCCTCCATTACTCTACCTACATTTGGTAAAGCTTCATCAATCAATGTTGGAGAAAAAGCGAATGGTGTATCCGTTTGAGTCACACGCATTACAGGAGCATCTAAATGATCAAATGCATAGCGTTGCAAATGGTAAGCAATCTCTGAAGATATTGACGCTAACGGCCAAGACTCCTCAAGAACTACACATCTGTTTGTTTTCTTAATCGACTCAACAACCGTAGTGTAATCAATTGGCCTAACTGAACGCAAATCAATAACCTCTACAGATATTCCTTCTTTAGCCAATTCAGCTGCAGCTTCAAACGCAACCTTCATAACCTTTCCAAACGAAACGATAGTCACATCTGTTCCTTTTTGCTTCACGTCAGCTACACCTATCGGTATTAGATATTCCCCTTCAGGAATTTCCCCTTTATCTCCATACATCTTTTCAGACTCAAGAAAAACAACAGGATCGTTGTCGCGAATTGCAGACTTCAATAACCCTTTAGCATCATACGGATTAGAAGGTGTAACAACCTTTAACCCTGGTACATGAGCATACATCGACTCAAAACTTTGCGAGTGAGTTGCTCCCAACTGACCAGCAGTACCGTTACCACCTCTAAAAACAATTGGACAATGAAATTGCCCTCCCGACATTTGAAGCATCTTTGCAGCACTGTTAATGATTTGATCTGCGGCTAATATTGCAAAGTTCCATGTCATAAACTCAACAATAGGTCGCAATCCATTCATTGATGCGCCCACTGCAATACCTGTAAATCCAAGCTCTGCTATCGGAGTGTCTATCACTCTTTTTGGACCAAATTCATCAAGCATTCCTTGAGAAACCTTATAGGCCCCATTGTATTCAGCAACTTCCTCTCCCATCAAAAGCACACTTTGATCTAAGCGCATTTCCTCTGTCATAGCCTCTCTAAGAGCTTCTCTAAACTGTACAGTTTTCATACTTTGTATAATTTAATCCGAATTCGGGTGGCCAAATGTACTAAATTTCAACTATTAGAGAACAAAGAAAAGCGTAAACAAAATCAGTATTCTTTTTTATCCACCCTTTTTTCTCGTTAAATCGATTAATTATGTAGGTAAAGGGCTGAAAAAGACTAAAATATTTGTATTTTCGCAGTCGATAAAAAAACATCAATATAACATGAAAATACTTGTTTGTATAAGTAAATCTCCGGACACAACTTCAAAAATTGCCTTTAAGGATGGTAATTCTAAGTTTGATGAGGATGGAGTACAGTATATCGTTAATCCTTATGACGAATGGTATGCTTTAGTACGTGCGTTAGAGTTAAAAGAAGCGAACGGAGGTTCTGTTTCTATTATCACCGTAGGGAACGCTTCTGACGAAGCTATAATGAGAAAAGCACTTGCAATTGGAGCTGACGAAGCAATTCGAATTGATGCCGAACCAACGGATGCTTACTATGTAGGTATGCAAATTGCAGAATATGCAAAAGCAAATGCATTTGACATGGTCTTGACAGGTAAAGAGACAATTAATTATAATGGTTCTCAAGTTGGAGGAATGATTGCTGAAGGTATGGATTTACCATTCATTTCGCTAGCCTCTAAATTAGACGCCAATGGCAACACATTAACTTTAGAAACAGAGATTGTAGGTGGACTTCAAATTGTAGAGGTTGAAACTCCTGTTGTTGTTTCTTGTGTTAAAGGTATGGCTGAACAACGAATTCCAAACATGCGAGGAATCATGGCTGCTCGAACAAAGCCACTAACTGTTGTTCCTGCTGCAGACATCGCACCGCTTACTGTGTTTGAAAACTACACACTACCAGAAGCGAAGTCAGCGTGTAAAATGATTGACCCAGAAAACATGGACGAATTAGTAGCATTATTACATAACGAAGCAAAAGTAATCTAAGACATGGCAACATTAGTATATATAAATAGTGAAAATGGTCTTGCGAAAAGCGCTTATGAAGTCGTTACTTACGCAAAAAAACTAGGAGACGAAGTTGTTGTTGTTACAACAGGTTCACAAGATGACTCTACACTGGCTGCATTAGGAAATTATGGTGCATCAAAAGTACTTGTCGAAAAATCAGTGAATGGAAATGACGCGCAACAATTAACACGCGTTATTGCTTCAGCGGTTGAGTTAACATCAGCAAACACAATCGTATTCTCTCATGACATTATTGCAAAAGCGGTAGCTCCTAGGCTATCTGTGAGATTGAAGGCTGGATTAATTTCAGGTGCAATTGAGGCGCCAAACGGAAGTACAATTAAAGTAAATGTTTTTTCAGGAAAAGCATTCGGGAATGTCTCGATCTCTTCTGACAAAAAGATTATTTCTTTATTGCCTAACAGCATTCAACCTGAAGAAAATGGATCAGCATGTACCGTTGAAGGGTTTGAAGGAAATGCAGGTGAGCTCAAAATAAAATTAATCGAAACTAAAAAGCCAGAAGGTGAAATTCCATTACCAGAGGCAGAGCTTGTTGTTTCTGCAGGTAGAGGTCTAAAAGGGCCTGAAAACTGGGGAATGGTTGAGGATTTAGCTGCCGAACTATCTGCTGCCACTGCTTGCTCAAGACCAGTTGCCGATATTGGATGGAGACCTCATCATGAACACGTTGGTCAAACAGGTGTTGCCATTCGTCCAAATCTATATATTGCAGCAGGAATTTCTGGAGCAATTCAGCATTTAGCAGGAGTAAATGGATCTAAAGTTATTGTTGTAATTAATACAGATCCTGAAGCACCTTTCTTTAAAGCTGCTGATTACGGAATATTAGGTGATGCCTTTGAAGTATTACCGAGACTGACTGAAGCTGTGAAAAAATTCAAAGCTTCCAACTAATAATATTTAGGTAAAACTATTATTTTTATGATACAATCATTTAGGGAGGCAATAACCTGCTTCCCTAAATAGTTGAAACCAATTGGCAAGTAATTTAAGCTATGGAGAAAATTAAACTTGAAATCGTGGGGTTATCGTATAGCCAAACTCAATCAGGTGCCTATGCTTTAGTTTTGTCTGAAGTTAATGGCAACAGAAGATTACCCATAATTATTGGTGCTTTTGAAGCGCAAGCTATCGCCATAGAACTTGAAGATTACTCTCCTACCCGACCACTAACTCACGACTTATTTAAAAGCTTTGCGTCAACGTTTAACATTGCGGTAACCCAGGTTATCATTTACAAGTTAGTTGAAGGTATTTTTCATGCTAAACTAGTCTGTGAACAGAATGGAGTAGAAATTGAAATTGACGCACGAACTTCTGACGCTATCGCTATTGGAGTTCGATTTGACTGCCCTGTTTATACCTATGAACATATTTTGTCTAGCGCTGGAATATTATTAGATCAAGACACGCTCGAAGAAGATCTTCCTTTTACAGGGTCTGTAGAAGAAGAGCCCAAACAAACTCTTGAAACGATTTCAATTGAGGAATTGGAAAATCAACTTAACCAAGCTATCGATGGAGAAGACTATGAACTTGCTTCAAAAATTAGAGATGAAATCCAAAAGCGCAACGCTTAATTTTCTTCTTTTTTTTCTACTTATTACGTTTTCATCACAAGCTTCTACGAAGTTTGAAGATGTAGCATACTATCGAAAATCGTTTGTACTTAAGCTAAATAAAAACGGAACTTTCACCAACAACGATACTGTTTTAACGAATCAACTTAAAGGTAAGTGGACCGTTAAAAACAATAATATTACATTGTTATCTCAATGCGATTCAACACAGGTTTCAAATCAATTTGACATTCTCTATTCATCAGAGAACAAAATTACATTCAATAAAGACGGAAAGCGTTTTTCTTACCACGATAAAATTAGTTCAGAAGGGACAGGCATTACATTCACTTCGATTTTCAGAGGAGTTCTTGGTCTTGGCATGTTGTTCTTATTGGGGTTTCTTTTAAGTAAAAACAGAAAAAAGATTGACTGGAGCCTTGTTGCTAGAGGAACAGCTCTGCAAATTGGACTTGCCCTTCTTATACTGAGAGTGCCTTTCGTGTCAACAGCCTTTGATTGGCTTTCAAAAGCATTTACAAAACTCATTAACTTCTCTCATGATGGTGCAAATTTCCTATTTAGAAGTTTAGGAACTGAACAAATTGACCCAATGTTCAAGAATTTCATGACGTGGATTTTACCCTCAATAATATTCTTTGCAGCTATTTCTAGCTTACTCTATTACCTTGGGATTCTTCAGTGGATAGTAAAGCGCCTGGCCTGGGTCATGAACAAAACATTAGGTATATCCGGAGCAGAAAGTATTTCTGCAGCTGCTAATATTTTTATCGGGCAAACTGAAGCGCCATTATTAGTCAAACCATACTTGCAACGAATGACCAACTCTGAAATTATGTGTCTTATGGTTGGCGGCATGGCAACGATTGCTGGCGGTGTACTTGCGGCCGTAATCGGGATTTTAGGTGGTGGAGATGAGCTAAAAGAGTTGTTTTATGCTAAGCATCTATTGACGGCATCATTCATGTCAGCACCCGCTGCAATTGTATTTGCAAAAATGCTTGTCCCTGAAACCGAAGAAATTGATAAAAACTTAGATGTTCCTAAAGAAAAAATTGGAGCAAATGCCTTAGAAGCAATTACAAACGGAACAACTGAAGGGTTAAAGTTAGCCGCAAATGTTGGTGCAATGCTAATCGTATTCATGAGCCTTATTGCTTTAGTTAATTATTCATTAGGTAAAATTGGTGATTGGACTACTCTTAATGATTTAATCGCCACTGGAGGAATGTACACACAATTAAGCTTCGAAAGTATAGCTGGCTATGTGTTAGCCCCTGTTTCTTGGATGATGGGTGTAGAATGGCAAGACTGTATGTATTTCGGTCAACTGCTTGGGGAAAAGACTATTTTAAATGAATTTATAGCATATCCACACCTGGGGGTTATTCAAGACGAGTTATCGCAAAAAACTGTAATCATGAGTACATATGTACTTTGTGGGTTTGCAAATATTGCCTCTATCGGGATTCAAGTTGGTGGTATCGGAATTTTGGTACCTGAAAAAAGAAGTGTGTTGGCAAAATATGGCGTAACTGCACTTATCGGAGGAACATTAGCATGTATGTCTACAGCTATTCTAGCAGGGATACTTTTCTAAATATCCAATGGGTCTTCAAAGCAAAATATTCAATATTCAGAACGAGCAAGAATTCGAAAAGATTACCATGGAAGTCTATAACTTTCAGGCTAAAAACAACCCCATTTACAAAGAGTATATTCAACACTTAAACATACCTGAACCTACCTGCATTAGAGAAATCCCTTTTTTACCTATCTCCTTTTTTAAGACACATACTGTCATTTCAAATACAGAAAAACCAGCCCTTGTTTTTAAAAGTAGTGGTACCGGTGGGCAAAAAAGTAGTCATTCTATTTCAGATTTATCCCTATACCTCAAGTCGTTTAATTTAACTTATGACACGCTTATTGGTAATCCAGAAGACCAAGTGATACTAGCTCTTTTACCGAGTTATCAGGAACAAGGAGCGTCAAGTCTTGTTTATATGGTAGACCATCTAATTAAACGTACAAATCATAAATTATCTGGTTATTTTCTTTCCAATTTAGACGACTTAATTCAAGCCTATAACGATGCCATAAAACAAGGCAAGGATGTCGTGATATTTGGCGTTTCTTATGCACTTCTTGACTTAGCAGAGTTAAATCCAGACCTGTCACAAGCAAGGGTCATTGAAACTGGTGGTATGAAAGGTAGGCGGAAAGAATTGACGAAAAAAGAATTGCATACTATATTAAAGAAAGGCCTCAATACTTCTTTTATTTCTTCTGAATACGGCATGACTGAATTATTATCTCAAGCATATAGTTTTGCGAATGGACTCTTCAAAACAGGCACTACAATGCGTGTGCTAATCCGAGAGGTTAACGACCCTTTTAACTACATTGAAGACGGAAAAACAGGGGGGATTAACGTCATTGATCTTGCAAATGTGAATAGCTGCTCTTTCATTGCAACTCAAGATTTAGGAAAGATTTTACCTGAAGGATTTGAGTTAATGGGACGCTTTGACAACGCCGATATTCGAGGATGTAATTTATTGGTACACTGATTCCGAACGAATCATTATCTTTACACCATCATGATGTCAACACAAACAGTACTAATTCTTGTATCCATTGGCTTACTCGCCGGAATCCTTAGTGGATTTGTTGGAGTGGGTGGTGGTATAATCATTGTTCCTGCACTGATGTATTCGCTCGGAATGTCACAGTATGGTGCGCAAGGAACAAGCCTTTTTGTTCTATTGCTTCCGGTTGGGATTTTAGCCGTAAATAATTACTGGAAAGCTGGAAGTATCAATTGGAAATTTGGAATTATTATCGCAGTTACCTTTGTAATTGGAGGATATATTGGGTCAAAACTTTCCTTAAAAATATCCCCTTACATCGTAAAGTTGATTTTTGGAATTATTACAGCTTATGTATCGTTTAGATTCATTATGTCTGGGTACAATGGTCTCACAAATGATTAGTTCAATTCACGATATAATTTTAAAACGTTCTCAAGAACTTTTCCAAAAGGTAAAGTCTATTCGAGAGCATATTCACGCAAACCCTGAGCTAAGTTATCAAGAACATAAGACCATGGAGTTTGTAGCCAAACAACTTGAAACTATTGGGCTTAAACCTCAACGAGGTGTTGGGAAAACAGGTGTAATTGCATTGATTAAAGGAGATCATCATTCGGGAAATGATGTTGCTATTGGCTTAAGAGCCGATTTAGATGCCTTGCCAATAGTAGAAGAAACATCTGCAGATTATAAATCGACGGTAGATGGTGTTATGCACGCTTGTGGGCACGATGTTCACACTGCGATCTTATTAGGTGCAGCAGAAATTCTACATGAATTAAGAAATCAACTCCCACAGCCCGTCAAGTTAATTTTTCAGCCAGGAGAAGAAAAAAATCCAGGGGGAGCAACCTACATGATTAAAGATGGTGTATTGCAAAACCCTAAGGTGTCCAGAATGGTTGCTTTACATGTATTTCCAGAAATGAACGTTGGCCATGTCGGATTCAAAGAAGGCCTTTACATGGCCTCTTGTGATGAAGTCTACATTACCATCCATGGTAAAGGTGGGCATGGAGCAATGCCACATCAGTGTATTGACCCTATAATGATTGGCGCAAACATGCTACAATCCATGCAACAAGTTGTAAGTAGAGCCTGTGACCCTAAAGTACCATGTGTTCTTTCGTTTGGACATTTTGAGGCGCTAGGTGCTACAAACGTTATTCCTTCTCAAGCAATACTGAAAGGGACCTTTAGAACAATGAATGAATCGTGGAGGGCTGAAGCCTTAAGCCTTATTGAGAATACAGCTCACCAAATAGCAAAGGCTGCAGGTGGAAAAGCTGAAATAACAATTAGTAAGGGCTACCCATACTTAGAAAATGACCCCAAACTTACTGCATCGTTACGTAGCACTGCTCAAACAGTTCTGGGTGCATCCAAAGTAGCCGAATTACCCATTCGCTTAACAGCCGAAGACTTCTCTTTTTACGCACAAGAAATTCCAGTTTGTTTTTTCCGATTAGGAGTTCGAAATGAAGAAAAAGGGATAACCTTTGGTGTCCATCACCCCAAGTTTAATATTGATGATGATGCATTAAAAGTTGGTGTCCAAATGATGGCATTAGCACCGTTTTCGGAATCGAATTAATACCTGCTAACACGCAGCTCTTAATTTGCCATTTCACTCATGAACTTTATCCACATCAAACGTAGCTCTTCTTCTGAGTAATCGCCTTCAAATTCATTGTGTGCCTCAGTTAAATCATCTGTTTCAGCCTCAGCAAAGTACTCATAAATCTCTTCCTGAGAATCTGAATCCAATACGTCGTCAATATAATAGTTGATGTTTACCCGTGTGCCAGATGTAACAATGGCTTGAATTTTCTCAATAACTTCATCAACACTTTTCCCTTGCGAGCGACCTATATCTTCTAAGGGTAATTTTCTATCAATGTTTTGAATCAGCTGAACCTTAAGTCCCGATTTATTCACCACCGACTTCATTACGACATCTTGAGGTCGCTCAATGTTATTATCCTCAACGTAACGACTTATAAGTGCTACAAATGGCACCCCATATCGTTGGGCTTTACCATTCCCCACACCTTGAACATTTGTTAATTCCTCAATGGTAATTGGGTATTGAAAACACATGTCTTTTAACGATGGCTCCTGAAAAACAACAAATGGTGGTATGTCTTTTTTCTTCGATAAACTTTTTCGTAAATCAACCAATTGGTCGTACAGCCCTTGATCAAAGGCAGCTCCTCCTCCATTATTCACAACAATGGAGTCATCATCAATCACTAAGTAGTCACGCTCTTTAGACAAGAGGAATGAGCTTGGGTTATTTTTGAATTTAACCCCTGCTTCTGTCAACTTTAAGACTCCATAAGACTCAATGTCTTTGGAAAGCAACCCAGAAACAACACTTTGACGAACAACTGCATTCCAGAAGTGCTCATCTTTATCCTTACCAATACCAAACAGCGGTAATTCGTTGTGCTTATATGCTTTAATCTCTGAATTAACATTCCCTGATAAAAGTGCACAGTAATGTTTTGATTTTTGAGTCTCTTTTAAAAGCTCAACAGCATCCAACAGGTGTTTAACATATGTTTTACCTTCTGTTTTTTCTTTTGGTTCTTTACAGTTGTCGCACATTGAGTTGCAATTGCGTTCATCGTACTCTTCACCAAAATAATGCAAAATCATTTTACGCCTACAAACAGATGTTTCAGAGAACGAAGCAATTTCATTCAAAAGCTGTCTTCCGATTTCTTGTTCTGCTACGGGTTTTCCCTGTAAGAATTTTTCTAACTTCTCAATATCCTTATATCTATAGAAGGAAATGCATTCACCTTCACCCCCATCTCTACCTGCTCTACCCGTCTCTTGATAATAACTTTCTAATGACTTTGGAATGTCGTGATGAATTACAAATCGAACATCTGGTTTATCAATCCCCATACCAAAAGCAATTGTTGCAACAATCACATCCACATCTTCCATTAAAAACATATCCTGATGTCTAGCTCTAGAACCCGAATCTAATCCGGCATGGTAAGGCAATGCGTTAATGCCATTAACCTGTAATATCTCAGCAAGCTCTTCTACTTTTTTTCGGCTCAAGCAGTAAATAATTCCACTCTTCCCTTTTTGGCCTCTGATGTACTTTATTATTTGTTTCTCTACATCCTTTTTAGGAAGTATTCGATAGAAAAGATTATCTCGATTAAATGACGACTTAAATATGGTCGCATCCAACATGTTCAAGTTTTTCTGAATGTCATATTGAACTTTTGGTGTCGCTGTAGCTGTTAAGGCAATGATTGGAACTTCAGATATTTCTGAGAAAATTTCTCTCAATCGTCTATACTCAGGTCTAAAATCGTGACCCCATTCTGAAATACAGTGTGCTTCGTCTATTGCAAAAAAAGAAATCTTAACTGATTTAAAAAATTCAATGTTTTCTTTCTTAGTTAATGATTCTGGGGCAACATATAATAATTTTGATTTCCCAGCAATAATATCACCTTTGACACGTGTAATTTCTGTTTTAGTCAGCGATGAATTTAAAAAGTGAGCTACAGATTCGTCATTGCTTATACTGCGAATGGCGTCCACCTGATTTTTCATTAAAGCAATTAACGGCGAAACGACAATAGCAGTCCCCTCAGAGAGGATGGCTGGCAATTGGTAACACATTGATTTTCCGCCACCAGTAGGCATAATAACAAAGGTGTTTTTTTTATCCAAAACATTCTGAATAATTTCTTCTTGTGCGCCCTTGAATCCATCAAACCCAAAGTATGATTTTAATGCTTCTTTTAAATTTAAACTTGCCATTGATCTTGAACTGTGATTCCCAACTAAAATACTCAAAATAAATACATCTACAGTTAATAAGTATAAAATAAAGAAGCTTTAAGAGCACTTTCAGATTAATTCCGCGAATTAAAGTGGCATATAAGGAGGATTAACTATTTTTACGACGTTATGAGTGATGAACAACAAATGACTTTTTTGAATCACCTGGAAGAGCTGAGGTGGAGGCTTGTTCGAATCGCAATTGCTATCCTGGTTTTTGCTGTTGCCATTTGGGTTTTCCAGGAATGGATTATGGATCACATCTTCTTGTCCATGAAAGACCCTGATTTCTTTTCATTCAAACTCATGTGTGAACACCTCGGAGTATGTGTGAATGAAATTCCTATTAAGATGCAAAGCATGACTGTTTCTGGTCAGTTTTCATACGCACTGATGATGAGTATAATGGGTGGGATAATTGTTGCTTTTCCATTTATTTTCTATCAGATTTGGGCCTTTATAAAACCAGGATTAAAGCATCAAGAAAAATCGGTAGCAAAAGGAATCGTTTTATATGTTTCTCTCTTGTTTTTCTTAGGTATAGCATTTGGGTACTTCATAGTAGCCCCGTTAGCTGTTCAGTTCTTTGGGTCGTATAAAATCAGTGCTAAAATTGATAATATTTTCACTATTAGCTCCTACATGAGTACCATTTTATCAACTGTTTTCTTTTCAGGACTACTCTTTCTTTTACCTGTCATTTCTTACTTATTTACACGACTTGGCGTTTTAAACGCAGCATACTTAAGGAAATACCGTAAGCATGCCATTATCGGGATTTTAGTTTTGTCTGCTGTAATCACTCCACCTGACTTAATCAGTCAGGTTATCGTAGGTGTTCCAATCTTACTCTTGTACGAAGTGGGTATTTTCGTTTCTGCACGCATTGAGAAGAAAATGGCAAACGCAATGACAACAAAACATTAGTTTGCTACATTAAATGAGCTATAATGGCCTATGAGAAAACTACTCATCTTTATTTTCCTCTCAATTTCAATCACCTCTTTTTCTCAAAAGACAATTGTTGAAGGTGTTGTGCGTGACCAGATCTCTGGTGATCCTATGCCTTTTGTTACGGTTCGTTTTCAAAACTCAAAAATTGGTGTAATTACAGATACACTCGGAGCGTATAGGTTAAACACCTATTATGCAACTGACAGTATCGTGTTTTCATTCTCAAGCTATGTCACCGTTAAGCATCACGTAAAGTTAGATGAAGCTCAAACCATTAACGTAGAGATGCCTGTTCTTGTAGCTAACTTTGGAGAGGTAGTCGTGAAAGCACCGGACGAGCTCCCTTCTACACGACTGCACCGAAAATTAATTGCAAACAAACACATAAACAACAAGCAGAAATTGGCGTCTTATGAGTACGAAGTTTACAATAAAGTTCAACTCGATATAAATAATATTGACGAGCAATTTAAAGCGCATGGTATTGTAAAAAAACTTGATGTGATCACGGATTATTTAGACTCCACAAATCAGGATAAGGATTTTCTGCCAATCATATTAAGCGAGTCTGTTTCAGATTACTACTACAAGAAAAATCCTAAACGGAAAAAAGAGGTCGTTAAAGCAACTCGAGTGAGTGGCGTTGAAAGTATAGAACTAAATCAATTTTTAGGGGATATGTATCTCGATGTCAACATCTATGATAACAACATTAAGTTATTCAACAAGTCGTTTATCAGTCCAGCCTCCGATTATGCCCGTAATTTCTATCGATTTTACTTAGAAGATTCTCTCTTTATTAATCAGTATTGGTGTTATAAACTCAGCTTTAAACCTAAACGAAAAGGCGAAACAACCTTTGAAGGGGAGCTCTGGATTCACGACACAACGTATGCTGTTAAATCCTTTCATGTGAATATTTCTCCATGGGTAAATATTAATTATGTTCAAGACTTAGCTATAGACCAAGAATTCACTCAAGTTGAGCCCGAAGTTTGGATGTTAACAAATGAAACGATGTTTGCTGATTTAAAAATCACACGAAACACCAAAGTCTACGGCATGTTTGGACGAAAACAATCTTCCCGAAGAAATTATGTGATAAATACAGAAAAACCAGCGGATTTTTATAAATCCAACAGCACTGTTGAAATTGCAGCCAACGCTACAAAACGAGATGATTTATATTGGAAAAAAATAAGGCACGAGCCACTAGCCCCTCAGGAGCAAGGAATCGATGAGATGCTTGATTCACTTGAAAACCTAACATTCTTCAACACCATGAAGAACACCATTTATTTCCTTACCACTGGATACTACCCCGTAAATAAACTAGAGATTGGTAATGCTTTTTCTCTAATCAACATTAATCCTATAGAAAATGTAAGATTAAGCCTCGCTCTTAGAACATCAAATGCATTTAGTAAGCGTGTTGAATTTGGTGGGAATTTAGCCTATGGACTTAGAGACGATGCTTTTAAATACGGAGCCTCTATGCGCTTTAAGCTAAGCCCTAAAAAACGAGGTGTTTTATCCTTATATTATTCCTATAACTTAGAACAAATAGGGCAGTCTTCAACGGCTGTATCATCATTTGGAAACCTACTACAAACAGGACCTTTAGATAGATTAACCTTTGTAGAAAAAGTTGGAGTTAACCTGGAAAAAGACATTCTCAAAGACATCATCATATTTGCTGGTTTTGAATGGAAAGAATACACCGCAACTGGAACAATAAACTATCTTAAACCAAATAAAACATCAGGTTATAACGATACAATAAATAAAATACACACGACTGAGTTTGTTGCTAAATATCGTTGGGCAAAAAATGAAGAGTTTATTTCAGGGTCTTTTGATAGAACATCAATTCGAAGTAAATACCCTATCATTGAGCTTAAAGGGACTTTTGGGGTCAAAGGACTATTCGGAGGGGATTATAATTATCAAAAAATTGATTTATCGGTCGAACATACAGCAACTATTGGAGTTCTTGGAAGAATTCGATATGGGATAAATGCCGGAACAATTTTTGGAAGTGCGGCATATCCTTTTTTAACCGTGCATGAGGGAAATCAATCGTATTGGCTATCTGATAACGCATTCAATAAAATGAACTTTTTTGAGTTTATATCAGACAGGTATGCCTCTGTTTTAATTGAAAATCATTGGGAAGGATTTTTCTTTGACAAAATTCCTTGGGTTAGAAAAGCAAAGTTAAGGCTTGTAACAACAGGGAAAGCTGTATTCGGACAACTGTCCCAACGCCATTTAAATGAAATGATATTGCCTACATTTACAAAACAATTTGAGAATACACCTTATGTTGAAGTAGCGATGGGTATTGAGAATATATTTAAATTAGGCCGTGTTGATGTATTTTGGCGACTTACACATTTAAACCCAGGCGTAAACATTACGGATATACAGGCATTTGGTATTCGAACAAAATATGTCATTAACTTTTAACGATAGCTCTATGAAATTATATACCACCGAAATTCGAAAGTCTTACAAAGGAAGAGATGTAGTTAAGGGAGTATCTGTTGAGGTTAAGCAAGGTGAAATTGTTGGATTACTTGGGCCAAATGGCGCTGGTAAAACCACTTCATTTTACATGATTGTAGGCTTAGTTCAGCCAGATTCAGGAAAAGTATTCTTGAATGACAAGGATATAACTTCGCTGCCAATGTACAAACGATCACAGATGGGACTGGGATACCTTCCGCAAGAAGTTTCTGTTTTTCGCAAGCTAACGGTAGAAGATAACATTATGGCTATTCTTGAAATGACTGATCTAAATAAAAAAGAGAGGCATGAAAGATTGGAGCAGCTGCTCAATGAATTTAGCTTAACGCATGTGCGTAAAAACTTGGGGAATCGACTCTCTGGAGGTGAAAAACGAAGAACAGAAATAGCCAGAGCTTTAGCAACTAATCCAAAGTTTGTTCTGCTAGACGAACCTTTTGCTGGCGTTGACCCTATTGCTGTAGAAGATATTCAAAGTATTATTTCAGAGTTGAAACAACGCAATATAGGTGTGCTAATTACAGACCATAACGTTCAAGAGACCTTGTCAATTACAGATCGCGCCTATTTATTGTTTGAAGGAAATATTTTAAAATCTGGAACTGCGAAAGAATTAGCCGCAGACGAACAAGTTCGTAAGGTTTATCTCGGTAAAAACTTCGAGTTAAGAGCTAGTAAATAAAAAAGGGTCACCTATCGATGACCCTTAAATAAATATTGGTGTACTTCTACAAAGAAGCCATATCAGCGTTCTCAATTTGATCTACACTTCCATAAGCATCACAATGCCCACCTTTAGCTGCTCCACAAGCTGTTAAAACTGCTGTCAGCATCAATCCTGTTAATGTCAAGGCTAAAAATTTTTTCATTGTTGTTGTTTTTAACGTTAAAATACGATTCTCTAGTTTGTTACACTACGCGTGTACACAACAAAACTAAGATAAATTACATGATTCCCTTAATATTGTTTTCCACAATTGATGTTTAATAGCGTGAAATAAACTAAATTTCAAATCGTTAATCATTTCAATGTCTAAAGCTCTTCTCTTGCTCTTACTTCTAAATACACTCTATTCTTTAGGGCAAGATAATTATGAATTAATATTTTCAAATGAAAGCTATAAACAACTTGTAAAAAGACCAAAAACAACATTCAAAGACAGTTTATCTGTAGTTGATTTTACGCGGAAGTTACAGTCTAATGCAATCAACAGCGGCTATATTCTTGCCTCTATTGATCAACTTGAATTTAGTGGGAAACAGGCTTCTCTGAATTTTAATCTTGGGGATAAATTCTCATCCTGTATTTTAACCATTGACCCCGTAGAACTTTTGTTTTTAAAGCGAAATAGTCGTGTCAATGAAAAGCTAATCAGCCGGGTTGCATTTACACCAAATGAACTTAATAAAACCTTGTCTTCTACATTAAACACATACCTTAATCAGGGCTATCCTTTTGCCTCCGTTAAATTAAAAAACCCACTAATTGAACGCCATCAATTAACATCCGAAATAAACATCATTCGCGGTCCTTACTATACTTGGAGTGCAATAAATGTAAGAGGTGACTCTGCAATATCAACGAAATACATTTCAAACTTACTTGACATAAAGGTAGGAGAACCTTATACCGAATATAGTCTAAATGAGGTCTCTAAACGCATTGAACAAGTTCCATTTCTCAACGAAACAAAACCTCCCGAATTACTTTTTACAAAACAAGGTGTTGAGTTATTTCTCTATTTAGAATCTATCCCCATCAGCTCTTTCAATGGGGTTGTTGGCTTTCAGCCTAATCCAAATTCCACAAAAGGAGTGTTTACAGGAGCGTTAAATTTGACACTACACGATGTTTTACATCGAGGAGAGCTCCTTACTATAAAATGGCAAAGTATTCAAGTACAAACACAAGCATTAGACGCACATTTAAACTACCCATTCTTATTCAACACCTCATTTGGAATTGATGGAACATTTAATTTATACAAAAGAGACACATCCTTTCTTGAATTAAAATCGACCATCGGAATTCAGTATTTTCTTAGGCACGGAAATTATATAAAAGCATATTATCAAAACATGAAATCAAACGCCCTTTCTGGCGGAGAAAATAATCCTTCTTTTTCGAAATTAGGAAATGTTCAGTCCAACAGTTACGGCATCGCTTATTTATTCAAGAATACCGATTACGCTCCAAATCCATCACGGGGTATAGACCTACTGTTTGAATCCAACGTTGGTACTCGAAAAGTTCAAACAATAGACACAGTCTCCGAAATTAAATCAGCACTCTACCAGATGAAACTAAAGGTTGACTGTTTTATTCCACTGCACAAAAGACATGTGCTTCGTTTAGCAAATTTGACAGAGTTCTATGCTTCAGATGAAATTTTTGAAAATGAGGTTTATCGATACGGAGGGCTGACAAATCAACGCGGATTTAATGAAGATGAACTGTACGCAACAACGAAAACAACGGCAACACTCGAATACCGTTTTCTCCTAGATAAAAACTCACACGTATTTGCCTTTTACGACCAAAGCTGGTATGAAAATAACAGTAGTTCTTACTATAACGACACGCCTTTTGGGTTTGGCCTTGGGCTTGCATTTCGCACAAACTTTGGCATATTTTCAATCTCATATGCGCTAGGAAAACAACGCAACAATCCGATACTTTTTAGCAACAGTAAGGTTCATTTCGGTTATAATGTTTATTTTTAATATTCAAACTTTTTTATGCTAATTACCACCCTAACAACCGCTGTTATCATTTCTATTGCCATTGCTGTTTGGCTCTTTGCAAAACAGGGAAGTCAAAATACTTTGATGAGAAAATTGGAAGCTCAAATTGAATCCTTAAAACAAGATGTAGACCTACATAAGTCTGTGGGAATAAAAGCTTCTGCTGAAAAGGAAGGTCTGGAGCGTATTCTAGAAATCGAAAAAGCACAAGCCATTACAAAACAGAAAGAACTAACAGTACAGCTTGAGCTTGTTGGTAAGGATATCGTTGCTCGAGGGAATAAAACACTAAAAGCTGAAAATGAAGAACAGTTAAAACAACTCTTAACGCCGCTACGGGAGAAACTAGAAACATTTGAGCTCAAAGTCACTGAAAATAAAGAGCACGACATTGAGCGATTTGCCAACATGGAAACCTTAATTAAAACGCTTTCTGACCAACATTCAAAAATGCATAACACAGCACAAAACCTGGTAAATGCATTGAAAGGCGAACAGAAAACACAGGGAGACTGGGGAGAGTTAGCACTCGAACGAATATTGGAGTTTAGTGGACTTGAAAAAGGTAGAGAATATCATGTTCAACCAACTTATCAAAATGACAACAACGAGCGGTTACGTCCAGACGTAGTGATTAATTTACCCGAAGAAAAACACATTATAATTGACTCTAAAGTGTCGCTCAAAGCTTTTGAACAGTATGTCAATGAAGAAGACTATGAGCTCAAGAAAACAGCCTTGAGCAACCATATTATTTCAATAAAAGCACACATTAAAGGATTAGGGGATAAAGATTATGCACACCTCCCAGACCTTACTTCGCCCGATTTTGTCCTCATGTTTATGCCAATAGAATCCGCATTTGCTTTAGCCATGAAAGAAGAGCCTATGCTCTACCAGCAGGCATGGAAAAGAAAAGTTGTAATTGTTACGCCCTCTACATTATTGGCTACGTTGAAAACCGTTGAAGGCCTTTGGAAACAAGAACGTCAAAACAAACATGCCTTTGAAATTGCAGAACAAGCAGGTAGGTTGTATGATAAATTTGTTGGTTTTGTGGGAGATCTTGAAAAAGTTGGGGCAAAACAAAAGGATGCGACTACTGCTTATGAAGATGCAATGTCCAAACTTACGGATGGGCGTGGTAACTTAACCCGATCTGCTGAAAAATTAAAAGAGTTGGGGGTGAAATCTAAGAAACAATTGGATAAAAAATACCTAAATGACAGCAGTGACTCAGCTTAACTACGCTTTTCTTGAATTGACGAGCGTATTTCTTTCATAAAATCTGACGCATAAACAAAGTCAACGACCTCTTGATTTTCTGTCGTAATAATTGATTTTCTGTCTCCTTGCCACCAATTCCTACCATTGTGAATAAATAAGATTGTATCTCCTATCTCAATAACGGAATTCATATCGTGTGTAATTACAACAGTTGTCATATTATACTCATAGGTGATTTCTCGAATCAAATTATCTATAACAATGGCTGTTTTTGGATCTAAGCCCGAATTAGGCTCATCACAAAATAAATAACTAGGATTCATTGATATAGCACGTGCAATGGCTATACGTTTTTGCATTCCTCCAGAGCACTCTGCAGGAAACAATCCATTTTTTCCTGTAAGGTTAACACGGTCTAAGCAAAAATTAACACGGTCCAATTTCTCTTCTCTTGTCATATCAGAGAACATCGTTAAAGGAAACATAATATTTTCCTCTACAGTCATCGAGTCAAACAATGCTGAGCTTTGAAAAAGCATTCCAATTTCTTTTCGAATGGACTTTTTGTCCTTGCGTGACATTGCTGTAAAGTCCCTATTGTCATAAAATACCGATCCTGTATCAGGCTCGTGTAGTCCAACAATACACTTCGCGAGCACAGACTTCCCTTGACCAGATTGACCAATAATTAAATTGACCTTTCCCTTCTCAAACCTTGTACTTACGTCATGTAGAATATGGCTGTCTCCAAATGACTTATTAACTCCCTTAACCTCAATCATAGCAATATCATTTGAGTTAATAAGAAGTTTGCGATTAGAATAGCGACACTACTGCTCACTACTGCGTGAGTAGCTGATTTACCTACATCTAAAGCTCCACCTTTGGTATAATAGCCATAGAAAGACGCAATAGAAACAATTAAGAAGGCAAATACAACTGTTTTTGTCAGTGCATAAAAGATATTACTCAAAACAAAAAATGATCGGATACCTACAATATATGTTTCGGTTGAAGCTAAGCCTGAGCCAATCAATGACAGCCATCCTCCAACTAAACTGAGCCCCATTGAGAATATGATTAATACAGGAAAAAACAATACGGCCCCAATAATTTTAGGTAAAACTAAATACGTTAGGCTATTGACCCCCATAATTTCAAGGGCATCAATTTGTTCTGTTGTTTTCATTGTTCCAATTTCTGATGCTATATTAGAACCTACTTTTCCCGCTAAAATTAATGATATAATAGTTGGAGAAAACTCTAAAATTGTACTGGAGCGTGTAATGTAACCGATGGTGTACTCAGGTAAAAAAGGAGAATCCATATTGGAAGCTGTTTGCAACGCAATTACCCCTCCCATAAATGTTGACATTAACGCCACAATTGGAATAGAGTTAATCCCAATTATTTGAATTTCATCAAATAATCGTTTTCGAAATACGCCCCATTTTTCTGGAATGGAAAACACTACATAGAGCATCTGAACGAACTTTCCTATATTTTTTAACACCTTTATCACTAGCAGTAAAGTTAATTGTATTTTTATTGATGACAATCAATTCATCATTTATTCGAATTGAAAATTAAATTAATTTTAAATTTGAATACCTTGAAAACAGAAAAAAGTCAATACGAGTCTATTCTAATAAAATACTTGCCCCCCGAATATATTGATATGGTGGTGGCTTTATTGTTGAAATACCCCGTTACATTTAAAGTGGTAAAACCACGAAAAACAAAATTAGGCGATTTTAGAGCAAGTGTAAAACAGGAGAAACCACAAATCACTATAAATGGCAACCTAAATCCTTATTCATTTTTAATCACGACACTCCATGAGTTTGCACATTTAATTAACTTCAATGTAAATGGTCCGTTTGTTGGTGCCCATGGAAAAGAATGGAAAAAAATATATGCTGAATTAATTTTGCCAGCGATTGAATTAAAAAAATTACCCTTAGATATTGAGTCAGCATTATTAAACTCATTGGTTAATGTGAAAGCATCGTCTTGTTCAGACACCAATCTAAATCGCACCCTAATTAAATACGATAAACCGGAAGAAAATCAGGTAACGCTAGAGACCATTGATAAAAATGGTATTTTTGTGCTCAACGGAAAAACCTTCCGAAAAGGCACGCTTAGAAGGACCCGTTATTATTGCATTGAAACCAAATCAAACAAAGCGTATTTGGTCAATGGATTAGCACATGTTAAAGAACTAAAAGATGAAAGATAATTACAGTATAATAATGGCCGGAGGGATAGGAAGTCGATTTTGGCCTATGTCTGTTCCTGAAAGACCCAAACAGTTTTTAGATGTATTGGGAATTGGCAAGTCATTAATTCAAATGACATACGAGCGTCTACTTCATGTTTCACCTGTAGAAAATATCTATGTTGTTACAAATTCACAGTATAAAGAAATGGTTTTGGAGCAGATTCCAACGCTTAAGCCTGAGCAGGTTTTAACAGAACCTGAACGTAAAAATACGGCTCCTTGTATTGCATATGCAGCAGCAAAAATCCATTCAATAAATGAAAATGCAAACCTGATAATTTCACCTGCAGACCACCTAATAATTCAAGAACAAAACTTTAAAGGGTCTATTGAAACTGCAATTAATGCTGCCTCAAAAGGAAGGATTGCAACCATTGGAATTCAACCAACACGCCCTGATACAGGCTACGGTTATATTGAAGTCGAAAAAACTTCAGAAGTAAAGCCCAATGATGTAATGATGGTTAAGCAGTTTCGTGAAAAGCCAAACTTATCCAAGGCCAATGAATTCTTAGCATCTGGAAATTTTTATTGGAATTCTGGAATTTTCATATGGAAATCAGCAACTGTACTTGATGCCCTTAAATCATTTCAACCTGCATTGTTTGAATTATTTGGTTCAAACTTAGCAATGTACAAAGGAGCAGATGAGCAAGATCAGGTTAATCATGCCTTTGCTGTTTGTGAAGACATTTCAATTGATTTTGCCGTAATGGAACATGCTCAAAACATTGATGTTGTGTTGGCTAATTTTGATTGGTCTGATTTAGGTACGTGGGGTAGTTTAGATCTTCACCTAACTAAAGATGAAAGCAACAATGCCATTGTGGGAGATAGCGTTCACACGTTTAACTCCAAAAACTGCATCATCAATATTCCAAATGGAAAAACTACTGTTATTGATGGTTTAGATGGATATATCGTTATACAGTCAGAAGACAAACTCATGATTCTTCAGAAAGAAAATGAGCAAGAACTAAAACAATACCTTTCAACAATAAAAAAATAACGTAAAGGGGGGAGTAATCACTGATTACTCCCCCTTACTTCTCTAGTTGCTCAAAACTTACTTTCCACTCCGCAATTGTTCTGAACGGTATTTACGGTATAGGTCGAAATAGCTCTTTGATTCCATAATTACGACCCCTCCTAATGTATCTCCATATTTTGCAGGAAGCCCTCCTGTATAAACCATCATTCTACCAATAGAACACCCTGGAACGGACCCCACACTACTCGTCTTTACACCATCAACTAAGTATAGCATATCCCCTTTTCTTGCACCTCTAAAAACCAACTCACCATCGTCTGTTTGGCGCACATCTGAAGACATGGAAGAGATTAAACCCTTCACATCAAACTTTGCTGGAGACTTATCAATTTCCTCAGAGGTCAATGTCGTTACCGGTAAATTACCATCAATGAGTCTAACGGCGTCTCTATAGTACATGACATTGAGTGTTCCTTTTGTAACTATAGTACTCACAAAAGCAATATCTCCAACCTGATCAAACCCATTCATAGGCACATCAACAGGGATGTTTTTCATTGTATCTTCATACTGCTTAATGTTTAACATGTATGCACCTGCTGGAATTGCACTAATTCTAAATTTCCCTTCATAATCTGTTCTAGACCTATATTTAATGCCATTATCATCAATATATGCCTCCGCTCCGTAAACTGGATCGCCTGTTTTCTTGTCAAGTACTGTTCCTAACACTTCACCTAGCGAACCTTGGCCAAACAAGATTCCTGTTGTTAAAATTGCCGTCATCATTAGTACATTTTTCATAATTTCTCGTTTTAAGTTTGAATGCTTTATAACTAAGATGATAGTAAAATTAAATTTCCATAAATAATGGATAAAAAAAAGCTCTCAACATGGTTGAGAGCTTTAAAAAAAGGGGTAAAATATCTATTATTCCATTCCTGCACTAGAACATGAAAATTGACGATCTACTTTTTTAAACAAGCCCTGTAACACTTTACCTGGCCCAACTTCAATTACTTCAGTTGCACCCTCTGCAATCATTGTTTGCATTGTTTGTGTCCATCTTACTGGCGCTGTTAATTGCGCCATTAAATTCTTTTTAATTTCTGAAGGATCAGAAACGGCACTGGCAACAACGTTCTGATAAACAGGACAAACTGGCGTGTTAAATTCAGTTCCATCAATTGCTGCTGCTAACTGTTCGCGAGCAGGCTCCATTAATGGAGAATGAAACGCCCCACCTACGGGTAAAATCAAGGCTCTTCTTGCACCTGCCTCTGTTAGTTTAGCGCATGCTTCTTCTACTGCTGAAACAGCACCAGAAATCACCAATTGCCCAGGACAATTATAATTAGCGGCAACAACAATACCATTGACCCCGTCACAAACACCTTCAACTACCTGGTCTTCTAGCCCAATAATAGCTGCCATTGTAGACGGCTCATTTTCACAAGCATCTTGCATTGCAAGTGCACGCTGTGAAACTAACTTTAACCCATCTTCAAAACTCAAAGTCTTGTTTGCAACCAATGCTGACAATTCGCCTAAAGAATGCCCTGCAACCATATCAGGTTGAAATGAATCACCAATGCAAGCAGCAAGGATTGTCGAATGTAAAAAGATAGCAGGTTGCGTTACTTTTGTTTCTTTTAACTCTTCTGCTGTTCCTTCAAACATGATTTTAGTAATATCAAATCCAAGAATTTCATTTGCCTTATCGAACATTTCTTTGGCAATAGAAGAATTATCATAAAGGTCTTTACCCATTCCTGAGAATTGAGCTCCTTGACCAGGGAATACATATGCTTTCATTGTCATAATTTTGTACAAATTTAATTAAAGTTGTCGTTTCGCAATAAAAAAAAGGGAGTAGCTAAGCTACTCCCTTCTATATTTTCGAATATAGTCTATAATGACTAAATCAAAAGAAAATGATTATTTAATCACAACTCTTTCAACCATAGATCCGTTATTGTTAGATACTTCAACTAAGTATACTCCTGTACCATTTCCTGATAAATCAAGTGTTGTAGCAGAAGTAGCTTCTTTCGTTAAAACAACTTGTCCTAACATATCGTAAACAACGATTGTATTAGAAGCATTGTTATTGTTAGAAACATTAACAATTCCTTGAGAAGGATTAGGATAGATAGAAACACCTTCTAAAGCATTTTCTTCAATTCCTGCTCCCCAATCGTTACCCATCAATAGACGGATACCAAGTGCTGTACCGTTAGAATAAGACTGGTCTCCTGGAATGTAAATAGCAGCTGTTGTGTAAGGCTGATCAACTGTTCTATCATCCAATACACGAATATCAGTACTGTTACCGTTACTATACAACTCAATTGCAGCATAGTACTCACCTGCGCTCAATGTAATTGGACCATCAAAGTAAACATACATGTATCCGTCTGTAATGTTTTGATCTGTCACCGTTCCTACTTGTGCATTGTATAATGAACTCATATCATCTGCCCAGAATGTAGCTGTATCTTTTATAGATCCGTAAACTTCTGCACCTGCAACAGTTCCTGAAGCCAACATGATTTGCATACCTGAAACTTCAGTAGCTGCTTTGATGTGATACATAGAAGCCAATACTAAACCATCTTCACCACCTGTGAATGAATTTGTTCCAATAGAAGTTAAATCTAAGTCTGCAGCTGGGTAAACATCAATACCATCTGTAGAGTAAACCATTTGTGGCGCTGTTGTTACTTCGAATGTTCTTCCCAAAACATTGTTTCCAAAAGAAGCTCCAGCAGTTTCTTCATCAGAAACAGTTGTGTAAGTTCCTGTATAAACTCCAGCAGTTAATGATGGTGACTCTAAGTTTTCATACGTACGTGTAGAATCAGCTTCTAATAAAAGGTCTGTTGCACTTGAAGTGAATGAACCAAAATCAGCAGTCATAACAATGTTGTTTTGATCTGCAGAACCAAAGTTAAAAACTGTAGCTCCAACTGTCCAGTTAGCATCCAGTTGAGTGTCTGGGTTTCTTCCGTACTCACTACCTCCATTGTTCTCACCCATAATGTATGCTGCAATTGTTTGAACATCATTTGTTGGTTGCTCTATGATTTTAAAATCATCAACAAACCAAGCATAACCCCATGTTCCTGTCCAGTTAAGACGGATGTAAACATTTGCTAAATCAGCAGCAGAAGCACCAACTAGTGCTGGGCTAATGTTAACTTGAGATAATTGTGGATTAGCAGAAGATTCACTGTTTGCAAAATTTGCATATGGTGCAAATACGTTTGCCATTGCAGAAATGTCTGTTGCAGGATCTAAATCTGGCCAAACAACACTTGCTGGTCCAGTTCCGTCACCAAAACCAACTACTACATAACACTGCTCAGCGTTATATTTTCTATAATGAGATTCCCACTCAACAACAACATTTGGGTATGTTGATAAATCAACAGAAGCAGCTGTTGTAAGCCAGCTATCTTCAACTTCATTTCCACCTGTAGATCCTCCATAAGCATCAGAATCAAGTAGTGCCCATCCATCAGCCATAGATGTTGAAGCAATATCAGCAATAGCGTATGAACCTGCACATGAATTAGAGCCAATAATCCAATCTAATGAACAATCATTAGCATCGTGATCCATCGTCCATTCTGTAGCATCATCAAATGTGCTTTGCCAGATTGTTACTGCCTTTTCAGTGTTTGTTGAAAAAACTGGTTTAATTTCCGTACGGTCGTTTGATCTTACCGTAGGGCCTTCTGTTTGCTTTACCTGTGCGTTAATTCCAGACACAAGCGCAACAGATAAAATACTTAAGTAAATTTTTTTCATAATTGCAATTTAAAATTTTAGTACCGTGAAGTTAATAAATAGAATAATAAGGAACAAAAAAAAAGCAATCAATTTGATTTAAAATGAACCAGATTTATAGTCAGAATAAATATACAACACATTAATTATCAGAAATATAAGTTCCAAACAAGCATCAATCGTTTCAAACAGTATACGATGTGTCTATTTAAACAAGGTTAGATGGGAATTCGACGATTCAAAAAGCGGCACTTTCAACTTTAGTATTATACTACCTTTGTAACTCGTACAATTAATTAAAATGGGGAAGATAAAATACATAGATCGAAGTACAGGAAAAGAAAAAATTGAAACTGTCCCGGCAGAAGGCATCATGAAATGGTTGTACGAATCTCCTATAGGAAAGGCAGCCCTATATGTTCTCTTGAAGCGAAAATTAGTTTCTGCCCTTGGCGGATGGTTCATGAACAGTGTGTTTTCAAAAAAACGAATCAAGGCATTTATTACAGACTATAATATTGATATGTCTGATTATATACAAACAGACGCTACTCAATTCAAGCATTTCAACGACTTTTTCTATCGGAAAATTAACCCTAAAAAACGTCCTGTTGGATATGGAGTTGTTGCTCCTGCAGATGGAAAAACCCTTGCATTTCAATCTATTGAGGATAGCACACATTTTTTTATAAAAGGATTAGAGTTTAACTTAACTCAATTTTTAGGCACAGCTAAACTGGCTCAGAAATACAGCGGTGGATCCATGTTAATTATTCGATTGGCTCCAACAGACTATCACCGTTTTCATTTCCCTGCAAAGGGAGTTCCTTCTCAAACTTCACTAATTAACGGTTATTATTACTCTGTTTCACCAATTGCACTGCGGCAAAGCCTTGAAATTTTTTGCGCTAACAAACGTACCATAAGCACATTGACAACTGAACCTTATGGCGACATCTTAATTTCTGAAGTTGGCGCAACAATGGTTGGGAGCATTCTTCAGTCTTACAACGTAAATTCAAGTGTTGAAGCGGGTTCCGAAAAAGGATATTTTGCTTTTGGAGGTTCTACTGTTGTACTGTTATTTGAACAAGGGAAGGTGACGTTTTCAGACGACCTTATTCAAAACACAAAAAATGGGCTGGAAACCCAGGTATTGGTTGGGCAAACAATTGGAGCGTAACAGCACTTTTCTAAAACAAAAAACCCTTGCAATCATAGATTACAAGGGTTGAAAGTACTCGAGGCGGGACTTGAACCCGCACGCCCCGAAGAGCACAGGATTTTAAGTCCGGCGTGTCTACCAATTCCACCACTCGAGCATTTGTTTATTCGGACTGAATAAACTGGTATATTTTTTAAGTGAGAGCTCATTAACTATTCTCTCCACTCAATTTTGAGCGGGAGACGGGGTTCGAACCCGCGACCTCGACCTTGGCAAGGTCGCGCTCTACCAGCTGAGCTACTCTCGCTTTTTTCAAATTTTACCGAGCGTCGTTTTGCTTCGGGCGACAAACATACGAAGTCTTTTTTAATCCATCAACATGAAACATTAAAAAAAACTATCCGCCTATTAACTTTTTTATTTCATTCAACTTCATTAAGGCTTCAACAGGTGTTAACGTATTGATATCTATACTCACTAACTCCTCACGTATGTTTTCAAGTACAGGATCATTTAATTGGAAAAAACTCAGTTGCATGTCCTCCGCTTCATTGGTAACAACATCTAACGTTTTCTTTTTCTTTCCTTTTTTAGCTGTCAGCTCATGGCTAGACTCCAATTGTGTCAACATGCCTGTTGCTCGATCCAACACCTGGGTAGGCATTCCTGCTAACCGCGCAACATGTATCCCAAAGGAATGTTCACTTCCTCCCTCGATCAACTTACGTAAAAACAAGATTTTCTTACCGACCTCCTTTACAGAAACATTAAAGTTTTTGATGCGATCAAAGCGATTGGTCATCTCGTTTAGCTCATGGTAGTGCGTTGCAAATAAGGTTTTCCCTTTCAGCGTAGGATGTTCATGAATGTATTCAGCAATAGCCCACGCAATAGAAATACCGTCATACGTACTTGTTCCACGACCAATTTCATCCAACAGGATTAAAGAACGGTTCGATAGGTTGTTCAAAATACTTGAAGTCTCATTCATTTCGACCATAAACGTCGACTCTCCTGAAGAAATATTATCAGAAGCGCCAACACGTGTAAAAACCTTATCAACCAAGCCAAGCGATGCGCTTTTTGCAGGAACAAACGCCCCCATTTGCGCCATTAATGAAATTAAGGCCGTCTGACGCAAGAGTGCGCTCTTTCCAGACATGTTTGGTCCTGTAATCATCATTATTTGCTGTGTGTCATTATCCAAGTACACATCATTTGAAATGTATTCTTGTCCAACCGCTAATTGTTTTTCGATAACAGGGTGGCGCCCCGCTTTAATGTCAATGGCAAATGATTCATTAACCTCAGGTTTTACATAATTATTTGCTCGAGCTGTTTCTGAAAAAGATAGTAAACAGTCCAGTTGCGCAATCAAAAAGGCATTCAATTGAATGGGCTGTATATAATCAGCCATTGAATACACCAAGTCTTGATACAACTTTGACTCAAGCGCATGAATTTTATCTTCTGCTCCTAAAATTTTTGCTTCGTATTCTTTTAGTTCTTCTGTAATATAACGCTCAGCATTAACCAAGGTTTGTTTTCGAACCCAATCCTCAGCAACTTTATCTTTGTGTGTGTTTCTTACTTCTAAATAATACCCAAACACATTGTTAAACCCTATCTTCAAACTTGGAATTCCTGTGCGCTCACTCTCTCGTTGTTGCAACTGATTCAAATAGTCTTTTCCTGAGAATGAAATTTCACGCAAATCATCCAACTCTTGATTAAACCCGTCCGCAATTACTTTTCCTTTCCCAATCTGAACGGCAGGATCTTCATGCAACATTTTGTCAATCAGCTCAAGCAATTCCGCGCATGGGTTTATACGGTCAGCTATTCGTTTTAATACATCCGTATTTTGATGGCTAACTACCGATTTTATTGGATCTAACTGAACCAATGTTCGTTTCAGTTGAACAACTTCCTTCGGGTTAATTTTACCAACGGCAACTTTTGAAATCAATCGTTCTAAATCATTGATTTGTTTCAATCGTTCACCCAGTTCATACGCCTGTTCCTCATGGTCATAAAAAGACTGTACCGCATCTAAACGATATTGAATTGGCTTCAGGTCTTTTAATGGAAGTACCATCCAACGTTTCATCATACGCCCACCCATTGGAGTTTTTGTATGATCAATGACATCAATTAATGTTGTCGCATTTTCATGGGGAGAACTAATCAACTCGAGGTTGCGAATGGTAAAACGATCAAGCCAAACATATTTATCTTCCTCTATTCGAGATATTGCGGTTATATGCCCTAATCGGTTATGTTGATTTTCAGAAAGGTAATGGACAATTGCACCGGCAGATATGATTCCATCTTTTAACTGAGAAACGCCAAATCCTTTTAATGAATTGGTTCCAAATTGCTTGTTTAAGCTTTCAAATGCATAATCGGATGTAAAAATCCAATCTTCTAAGCGAAATGAATAATACCGATTTCCAAAAACCTCATCGTACAATTTTGAATCGCGCTTATTGTAGATAATTTCGGTTGGTTCAAAACCTTGTATTAGCTTTTCTACATATTCACGAGAGCCTTCTGTCATTAAAAATTCTCCCGTAGAAACATCTAAAAACGAAACCCCTATAACTTCTTTATTAAACTGTATTGAACACAAAAAATTATTCTTTTTGGTGTCCAACACTTGGTCATTGAACGAAACACCAGGCGTTACTAACTCTGTAACACCTCGCTTTACAATGGTCTTGGTCATCTTGGGGTCTTCCAATTGATCACAAATTGCAACACGTTGTCCAGCTCTAACTAACTTAGGCAAATACGTATCCAAAGAATGATGTGGGAACCCGGCCAACTCAACTGCACCAGCAGATCCATTTTTTCTAGCCGTTAGTACAATTCCTAAAATCTTTGATGCTACAATCGCATCTTCTCCAAACGTTTCGTAAAAATCTCCTACGCGAAACAGCAGTAAAGCCTGAGGATGTCGTGCTTTAATCTGATTGTATTGCTTCATCAGTGGCGTCTCTTTATCGCCTTTCTCTGTTTTTTTCTTCGCCAAGTCGAATGATTTTTTAATTTTTGTATCGTTAAAAGTAACGGCACAAAGTCAGTTGTCAAAATATCACGAACAGTTGTTATCCACAATATGAACAAGAAATTAAAATTATGGGAACTCGATCGCGTTTCTGAAGAAGAATTTAAGCAGCAAGAAAAGTTTCCAATTATCATCATATTGAATGACATTCGTAGCTTAACGAATGTTGGAACATTCTTTAGAACCTCCGACGCTTTTAATGTTCAAAAGATTTATTTGTGCGGTATCACTGCCACTCCTCCACACCGTGAAATTCAAAAAACAGCACTTGGAGCAACCCAGACTGTCTCTTGGGAACACCGAGCGGACATTATGGAACTTGTTACCACGTTAAAATCTGAAGGGGTTAAAATTTGTACAATTGAACAAACCGAAAAAACGACTATGCTTCAAGATGTTCATAAATTACCAAACAAAACATACGCTTTGGTTTTTGGAAATGAAGTTAATGGTGTTGACCAAGATGTGATTGATGCGTCGGACCATATTTTAGAGATCCCTCAATTTGGAACAAAGCATTCGCTTAACGTTTCGGTGTGTGCAGGAATCGTAATGTGGGAATTCGCGAAAAACACAATCTAGGCGTAACATTCATATACAATAGGTATTCACTTTCTCTAAAGTTTGGTTAAATTTGTACCGCTTTCTAAACATGTAGAAAATGATTAAAACAGATATTATAATTATTGGGGCAGGCCCTGTTGGATTATTCACAATATTCGAGGCAGGTTTGCTTAAGCTAAGGTGTCACCTCATTGATTCTTTGGCTCAGCCAGGTGGGCAATGTTCTGAAATCTATCCAAAAAAACCGATTTATGATATTCCAGGGTTCCCTTCTATTCTTGCAGGAGAACTCGTTGACAACTTAATGGAACAAGCGGCTCCATTTAAACCCGGTTTTACATTTGGTGAAGCTGCAACAAACATTGAGAAAACAGCTGACGACAAGTTTATTGTCACAACAGCAAAAGGAACAAAACACGAAGCTCCAATTGTAATGATTGCTGGTGGCCTTGGTGTCTTTGAGCCACGTAAACCTCCCATTTCAAACATAGGGGGCTATGAAGATAAAGGGGTTGAATACATCATCAAGGACCCTGAGTTTTACCAAGGTAAAGATTGTGTAATTGCCGGTGGTGGTGATTCTGCTTTAGACTGGGCTATTCACTTAACAGAAGAGAAAATTGCCAGTAGCGTTACTTTAGTGCACCGCGGATCTTCTTTTAGAGGACACTTAGATTCTGTTCAGAAAATAATTGACTTAGCCGAAACGAATAAAATCAACCTAATCACAGAAGCTGAAGTTGTTGGGCTTGGTGGCGATGGAAAGATTGAAAACATAACCGTCAAGCACAAGCGCGATGGAGAATCTGTGATTGAAGCAGATCACTTTATTCCTTTATTCGGATTAAAACCAAGCCTGGGACCTATTTCGAATTGGGGCTTAGAAATTGAAAAAAATGCAATCAAAGTAAATACACTGGACTATTCAACAAATATTCCTGGCATTTATGCCATAGGCGATGTAAATACATACGAAAACAAATTAAAGCTTATCCTATGTGGCTTCCACGAAGGAACACTAGCGGTTCAATCTGCTTTCGCTCGAATTCATCCAGAAAAAAGGAATGTACTGAAGTACACAACCGTAAATGGTGTGTCTGGGTTTTAATCCAAAACAAACTTCTAAAGGTCGCTAAATTAGCGACCTTTTTTTTGCCCATACCTAAACGCGTGAACACAGCCGAACCTATTTCAACCATCTTGAATCAAGGAGTATTTTGTACTTTTAACCTATGAATAGAAAAACTGTCAACGCCGTTATCATTCTCGGTGTCATTTCTGTAATCAGCATACTACTCGTACAACTGGTGTGGATAAAGCAAACCGCCAGCATGCAAGAAATGAACATTGCCATTCAAGAAAGAGAAGACAGTCTAAATATTATTCATTTTAGCGAACAAACACACATTGCATTAAGAAATGTACTTACAGGAATTTCTACAGTAAAGGCAGATAGCGCTGACCTATATGGCGCTGTAAAACAAATAAACCCGTATTATTTTTCCGTAGACATCAACGAAGAATTACACCCCTATTACCTTGAGAACCTCTTAAAACGAGAATTCTATAACCAAAATGTACACCAAAACTTTCAGTATGGAATTTATGACTGCTTTACAGACTCAATTGTATTCGGAAATCTAATTCAATACACTGAAGATGCGCAATTCACACAATCTAAAGATTCCCTGACAAGCATCACGTCCGAAAGTATGAAATGGAAAAAAGACGGGCATTATTTCACCGTTTATTTCCCCACCATCGATGCTGAAATGAATTCAGGTCAAAGCGTAATTAACTACTCGCCGTACATATTCGTGTTTATAATTGGAACTTTAGTCCTATTATTTTTCGGATACGCTGTAATGGTCATTTTGAGACAAAAAAAGCTATCCGAGGTGAAGACCGACTTTATCAACAACATGACGCACGAGTTAAAAACACCAATCTCAACCATTGGTCTTTCCTCAGAAATGATTCTAAGGTCTTCTGATCATGATCACGAAAAAATAGACCAATACGCCCGGATTATTCTCAAAGAAAACAAACGGCTAGAAAAGCAGGTAGAGCGCGTACTCAATATTGCCAAGTTGGATAAAAACAAAATCATACTGTCAAAAGAAAAAATAAACATTAACGAGCTGCTTGACGAGGTAAAAGAGAATCTTGATTTTAGTCAAAACATAAAAGGGCTGACAATTAAACTAAACAAAAGCGCAGACACTGAATCGATAACTGTTGACCCTGTTCACTTTTCAAATGTTATCTACAACCTGCTAGACAATGCCATCAAGTACTGTGAAAAAGAGCCCTACATAACCATAAGTACTCACACAGACAAGCACCACTTTTTTATTGAATTCAAAGACAATGGCATTGGAATGAATCGAGAATCTATTAAAATGATTTTTGATAAGTTTTACCGCATACCAACAGGGAATCTACATGACGTTAAAGGCTTTGGATTAGGCCTGTATTATGTAAAACTCATTATCGAGGAACACAAAGGGAATATTCACACAAAAAGCACACCTGGAAAAGGAACTACATTCTCGATAAAACTACCCATTTAACCCTGCATCAAGTTAACACAAGTAACAATTTAAATTCACGTTTATTCGTTATAAACGTGAACAAGATTTAGACTATTTATCAACCTTTTTCACCACTTACGAACAATCCTTTTTAATTCCCTACAAAAGAATTAAATTCGGCTTTATAAATACCAAGACCATCCAACAATGAAACAATATCACGATTTATTACAGCACATTAAAGATAACGGAACCAAGAAAGAAGACCGCACAGGAACAGGTACAACTTCTGTTTTTGGCTATCAAATGCGCTTTGACCTTTCTGAAGGGTTCCCTTGTATAACCACAAAAAAACTTCACTTAAGGTCAATCATCATTGAATTACTTTGGTTCTTGCAAGGTGATACCAACATTAAATTCTTAAAAGACAATAATGTTCGAATCTGGGACGAATGGGCCGATGAGCAAGGAAACTTGGGTCCTGTTTACGGACATCAATGGCGATCATGGCCTGATGGAAATGGTGGGACAATTGATCAAATCACCAAGCTGGTTGATGCTTTAAAAAATAATCCGGACTCAAGAAGGCATTTGATTTCGGCGTGGAATGTTGCAGATGTTGACAACATGGCCCTTCCACCTTGTCACACCATGTTTCAATTTTACGTTGCAGACGGTAAACTAAGTTGTCAATTGTACCAACGAAGCGCAGATACATTTTTGGGGGTTCCCTTCAACATTGCTTCCTACGCTTTATTGACGATGATGTTGGCACAAGTATGTGATTTAGAAGTTGGTGACTTTGTGCACACCTTTGGTGATGCTCACATTTACAGCAATCACATGGATCAAGTTGAACTACAGCTAAGTAGAGATTTTCGTGCGTTGCCAACAATGAAAATTAACCCAGAAGTAAAAGACATATTTAGCTTTACCTATGAAGATTTTGAACTTACAAACTACGATCCACACCCACACATTAAAGGTGCAGTGGCTGTCTAGTTTTCTTTTTATCTCCCTAGCATTTACGACATTTTCGCAAGATGAATTGTCGTTTTTGTTTGTTGGGGACGTTATGCAACATGACGGTCAAATAAGCGCTGCTCGAAATAAAACAACGGGTAGTTATGAGTATGAAGATGGTTACAAATTTGTAAAGCCTATCATCAACGAATACGATATTAAAATTGCAAACCTTGAGGTTACCTTAGCTGGCAAACCTTATAAAGGCTACCCTCAATTCTCAGCTCCAGACGAACTTGCAGAAACACTTGTTTCAACTGGCTTCAATGTCATTCTAACCTCAAACAACCACAGTTGTGATAGAGGGTCAAAAGGAGTTCTAAGAACATTAGATGTTTTAGACGAGCTTGGCGTAGCTCACACTGGAACTTTCAGAAACAAAGAAGAAAGGGACAAGAACTACCCATTAATGATTGAGCAAAACGGGATGAATGTTGCCATGCTTAATTATACTTATGGTACAAATGGTTTGAAAGTGGCACCTCCTTTAATCATCAACTATATTGATAGTACAGTGATTCGAAAGGACATTGCAAAAGCTAAAGCGTTGAATGCAGACTACATCATTTGTAATATGCACTGGGGGAAAGAATATTTACATACTCCGGACAAATATCAGAAGAATTGGGAAGCGTTCTGTTACAGCGCAGGAGCTGACATGGTTATTGGTGGACACCCACATACAGTACAACCTATCGTGAGAAAGAAAATTGAAAACGAAGAGAGACTAACTGTTTGGTCTCTAGGCAATTTCGTTTCGAACATGTCGGTTAGATACACTCGAGGTGGTGTTATGGTAGGCACAAGTCTAATCAAAGAAGATGGTAAAACTTCACTTGGAAAAACGGAGCAAACTTTAGTTTACGTTCACAAGAAACAAGAAGGAGCAATTAAGCAATACTACATCCTTCCGGAATTTGACTACAATAAATATCGTCCAGGATTTATTTCATCTGAAACTCAAGTAAAAATGGATGGTTTCTTCGCTGACAGCAAGAAGCTTTTCAAGGCACACAACATTGGCATTGAAGAAAAAAAAGTTGAAGAAAATTCAACAACTGAAGCTCTTTACAAGCGATACCTGACTTCTTATTACTCTGTTTCAATTACAGGGGGCAAAGATGAATTGTTATTCGATCAAACCATCGGACCATTTATCCATGAAACAGTGGACAAGTCAGGTAAAACATATATTCTTTCTGGTGTATGCGAAACAATGCAGCAGGCAGATGGAAATTTACATTTTATTAATGATTGTAAAATCACAGAGGATGCTTACATCGTTAAAGTAACTCCGAATGGAATAACTCGAGTAGAAAAATGAAAGTATCTTTAATTGTAGCCATGGACCTTGAAAGAGGGATAGGAAAAGACAATGATTTAATGTGGCATCTCCCTGAAGACATGAAGTTTTTCAAAGAAACAACCTTGGGACAAATTGTTGTGATGGGTAGAAAAAACTACGATTCCATTCCTAAAAAATATCGACCATTGCCAAAACGGGAGAACGTTATTCTTACCCGAAATACAGATTTCACAGCTGAAGGGTGCACCATTTTTAATTCAATGGAAGCGTGTATGGAAGCATACAAAAACGAAACTGAAAGAACTGTTTTTATTATTGGTGGGGGCGAAATATACAAACTAGCCTTGGAAAAAGATTATGTTGATGAACTGTATATCACGCATGTAAATGAGAACTATGGCCCAGATACATTTTTCCCGGAATTTGATTTAACGCAATGGAATGTTGAAACAGTTAAAACGCATGAGAAAGATGAGAAGAATGAAGCTAGTTTTTCAGTTCTAAAATACACACGTAAATAAACTATGATAGTCTGCATTGCCGAAAAGCCATCTGTTGCTAAAGATATTGCTGAAGTTCTAGGAGCTAAGCAAAGAAACGACGGTTATTATGAAGGTAATGGATATCAAATCACGTGGACTTTCGGTCATTTATGTACACTTAAAGAACCACACGATTATAACGAGAATTGGAAGTACTGGAAATTGGAAGATTTACCTATTGTACCGCCAAACTTTGGAATTAAATTGATTCAAAACCAGGGTGTAGAAAAGCAATTCAACACCATTGCACGACTTGTACAGAATTGTAATGAAGTCATTAACTGTGGGGATGCCGGGCAAGAAGGAGAACTTATACAGCGGTGGGTGCTTTTAAAAGCAAAATGTAAAGCCCCTATTAAACGCCTTTGGATTTCGTCATTGACCGAAGAGGCAATTAAAGAAGGATTCGAAAAACTTCACGACTCAAAAAAATATGACAACCTGTATGCCGCAGGAAGTGCTCGTGCCATTGGCGACTGGATGCTTGGCATTAATGGAACACGGCTTTTTACGAAAAAATTTGGCTTGGGTAAATCAACGCTATCCATAGGGAGAGTTCAAACCCCTACCCTCGCCATGATTGTTTCA
>Ga0115008_10000175_pt1 | contig 42795 bp, 36 predicted proteins | sample FraStrMetagenome_FD_87164 | JGI IMG/M metagenome (GOLD analysis project Ga0115008, IMG submission 87164) | Marine eukaryotic phytoplankton communities from Arctic Ocean - Fram Strait ARC3M Metagenome | ecosystem: Environmental > Aquatic > Marine > Oceanic | place: Fram Strait | collected... | reverse complement strand
GCGACAATCGAAGACCCACGCCCCCAATCACTGTTGGTCGACCCACTTAAAGCGCGTTGTTGGTCGTTGTCCTTCGATACTGAAGACCCACGTCCCCAATCACTGTTAGTCGACCCACTTAAAGCACGTTGTTGGTCGTTGTCCTGCGATGCAGATGGCCCATGTCCCCAATTATCGCGGTGTTCTTGGTGGTGGGAATGATCCCGATCGCCCCAACCATCGCCATGACTACGGTCACGGTCACGGTCATGATTACGGTATTCGCGTCGGTCGTCGTTCTGGTAACTACCTCGAGCGTTGGACCGTCGAGTGGAATCATTTCTTGGGGGATTATAGCCTTTCTGATTTTTCCAACCACCATGATAGTTTCCACTGGATGGTTCGGACCGTTCTTGGGACACATGGTCCGACTGTATTGTACCAGTATCTGAAAATAACATTTGCATTAAATTGGCCGACTCTCTATCCGAAGAAGTTTTTTTGCATCTATTCTTATTCTTTCCCATTATACTATAATAATATTATAACCTTATTTAAATATTATTAAACAACGAAACCTATTTAATAATGCTCTCATTGTCAATAAAACATATTGAGATTTGGGGTGGTAGTAAGAACCGTGTGGACGGGTATACCGGATCCGTGATTATATGTTAAAATCTGAATATAATTCGCGTGGGAAATTAACCGACTTACAAATTAATTTCTCGGTTATTATTAAATGGACGTATTATATATTATAGTAGCTATTTTATTACTAATTGTAAGTCTTTTAATAATAAAGGGCAACTTTGTGAACCTAATAACGCCAACGGATACTGCTGCTACTGAACCCTTCGTCGACCATAAAAGCATTGACGACATATTACAGCAATTTTCAAATTCAATTTTCAAACCCGGCAGCGGTATTCGAAATATATCGGAGTCCTATATTATCACAGAGAATAACCTTAGTCTCGACAAAAAACAAGACATTCAGTTGGTAATAGCGGAAATACTAGGTACTATAAATCCTGTACATCAAGTAAAATATAGTCTCTTAAATATTGAACGTGTCAAAGTAGAGAAGAATTTATTTAAAGAGCAACAATATTCAATCGTATTTTTAATACATGAAGTGGACAAATTTTTAACCAGGAAAGTGCTACTCCAATATAAAACTGTCCGTTCAGGCGGCGTTCAGCTACAGAATATCCGAACGCTCCAGGGCGATGACGGGCCAACAGAAACTATACACCCCTATGATTCGGATAATAACGTTTTAAATTCAACGGAGCTTAGAATAAGTGCGAAAGATCCCGACGAAGCAACAAAATTTAAGACGCCATATTCTACTCCTGAAAATTTTACGGTATTTCAAAACACGCGACAGTATAAATCACTATATGAATTATAATAAATATGTATACGTATATTTCTAAAAACTATATTTTCTTTATATTAATTAGATTCTTGTGTTTTTTAACAATGAAATCATCTTCGTCACTATCATCATGATTAGGATTATAATTATCCTGATGATATTTCCATAATGCTGGGTGTCCTATTTTAAAATAACTATGGTCACTCGCCTTATACCAGAATACTTGATCTTCCAACTTATTACTATGTGCGTTGTTATTAATAACAATGCATTCGTAATTTTCCGTACATTGGTCCATTACTTGATTAAACATATCTAAATTTTGAAACATACCCGCATATTGCTCGTATAATCGCTTTCGGTTGGCCTGTATATTTTCGCGCAAGATAAAGACATAATCAATATTAGTTCTTAGAGAGGGTGGTATACCAAGCGCATACTGCATAGTTATTATAAAGGTACTCTTAAAATGTCGACCGTTCATAAACAACGCTCGTATGTCGGTATTTTTAGTCCAAGAAGGGTCGTATAGACAATCGTCTAATATAAGAAAAGCTCTTGGGTCTATCTTATTATTGCTCTGAAAAGCCTTCACGGCCTTTTTTTGCCGTTTAATATAATTATGGACCACAGTGTCTGAAAATTGGTTATGAATAAATATTCCTGGTAATATTTTGGAGTAGAAGGCATTAGCACCTTCGGTCCCACTAATAACACACCCAACAGGCATATCCTGCTTATAGTACAATAAGTCCCTTACCAGAAATGATTTTCCAGTTTCGCGCTTTCCTATAAAGACGACAACCTTCCCATCTGGGAAGTTGGGCATATCAAATTTACGCAACTCCAACGTCATTATTTAAAGCCGACATAAAATAACTTTTTATTTTACGCAAAACTAATTTAAAAACTGGATACTATATATTACTAAAGATGTCTCCGCAATTTGTAGCATACCCCACTATTGGTTTATTTATTATAGGTTTCCTATTAATTGGGTTTGCAATTATATCGCGGTTAGTGTTTAATTACTCACCACTATACACAATACCGATTTCAATTCTTGCTAATTATATCCTCTTTCCAGTTATTCACGACGGAAGCCACCGAAGTATCTCCAACAATAAATTAATCAATGAACCCATTTCCTATACCGCTGGTATACCGTTTTTTTTCGCACCATTTCCAGCTTGGCGATTTATACACCTTCGTCACCACCAATTCACCAATGTCCCTGGCGACGACCCCGACTATTATGCGGGAGGTGGTGCGAGAGATATTAGCACGCTTATTTTCAGGTGGTCAACATATGTATTACATTATTACTCCTATTTTTTTAAATCGACCTTTGCAATTTTATATAATAAGATCCGCCAAAAGACAATTGGGGGGAGAGTATGCGATGTCGATAAACTAAAAAGCGTTGCCAATGATGTCACGATTCAAAATAATGGTTATATTCTTTTATTCACAAGCTTCACCATGATAATGAATGTTTATATAGCGTATTTTGCCTATATACGTGGTTACTTTAGTGATGTATTTATTCTATGGATATTCCCTTCGGCGTGTTCCATTATAATTCTATCGATTCTATTTGATTATTTACCCCACCGCGAGTATACTCATACGATTCGGGATAATAAGTATCTAACCACTAATATGACTCATGGATTATTTAGCACTCGTGGAGATGTTAACAAAGTATTAGCGGCACTGACGTTTAATCAATTAACCTATCATAATATACATCATTTATATCCTAAATTACCTTTTTATGAATACCACTCTAAATGGCAATCAGAAAAGGACGCGTTACTAAAGAAAGGCATTAAGGTCCAAAGCGTTTTTGGTCACATTTAGGGTGGATTCGCATAATGAATTTACTCCAGACATTAATATTACATATAAGTGATTAAAAACACTTTCATTTCTAAACATAATATAATTTATAGAATTACTACACAGTTCCTATTCTAAATATTATAACCTTATTCTATTAATAATGGAGGTTTTACAGAAACTCATAAATAATTTAAACGAAAATACCAGTAAAAGGAGCGTAGCACATTATAATAGTCTAATTAAATCGTGTGTGGAGCGTCATGAAATGACTGCTGTAGTCTATATTTACGATGTAATGCGAGAGCAAAAAGTCCTTCCTACAGAATACACCTACCAATTAATAGAATTATTACATAGTAAAACAGCACTAGAAAATAACAGTCTTCATATTAAAATTCAAACCACTGGTAAACTACAACCCCGACGCAGAATCCATAAAATAATTAAGGGCTATCATTATTCGAAAAATTATAATGCTGCTTTGCGTCACCTGGATATCGTAAAGCAGTATCTTACAGAAAATCCCGAAATCGTGCTATTAGGGAGAATTAAATTAGCCAAAAATATTAGCAAGTGTTGTTCAATAACTTTCAACGAAGCCCGATATATAATAACTAAATTAAAGCGCACCCAGTTTTTAACTAAGTCCAACAAGAGATCTTCATCCGGGCCAAAAACACCGAATGCAACCCAAGCCAAAATAACTCAGTTTTTTTAAAATTTTACAAATTATATAGAACACGTCGACGTGGATATATTAGTTTGGTTTCACTATTAATAATGTTTCTCATTAATAATGGGTTTTCCTGAAAATCTTGGAGTAACTGATATTCGCCCTGAAAGAATGGACAGTATTCTTCGCGATATCAATATCCATTATAGTATTACACAGCCAATAAATTTATACAATTGTAATTTAGAACTACTTTCGTCAGCCACTACTAATAAACGCTTTAATAATCGACATAGTTTATTTAAATTAGTTAAAAAACGCTTCAGAATTTCATACTCGGGTATTGTCTTCAAGGGACTAATCCGGTATAAACGGCAACATTATTATAGAGATGTCTTTATAAAAGAGATACCAATATATCCATTAAATTTTAATTACGAAACAAATATTAACCGACAAGAGAATTATAGTTATCATAAGAACTATTATCTAAATAATCATAATTCGTCTGCTAATATAGAAGTTTTCATGAGCTACGTAACTTCGCGAATATTCGAATTAGGTTTATCACCAACATTTGGCTTATTTTATGGAGCATATAGTGTTAATTTAGATAAATTTAGTTATATGTCGGATAAGGGTGCCGCGTCCACTATTGATAATGGCACTATATATAATTTGACAGATAAACAAATAATACAGAAACGCAATTGCCCAGTTTACTTAATGGCTTTAGAAAAATTCGACGTCAGTATCGAAACTCTTAACTCTGTATGTGATTTGGATGAGTCGCTACTCAAATCAATTTTATTTCAAATATACGCAGGCATATTTACAATGTACACCATCCTTGGGATTAGGCATAATGATTTACACCTGGGGAATATAATGTTTAAAATTACTGAGAAAAAATTTATTTACTATGAATTAAATGATATATATTATAGAATTCCCACATACGGGTTTTTAGTTAAAATTATCGATTGGGGGAGGGGCACCTATAACTATAATAATGTTAGTGGTAACAATAGTATTTTTAATCGATACCAATCATGCGATGGTCAATTAAAATTTGGAAAGATTAACAAAGCACCTTTGGTAAGGAAAAATAATTGGAGGGATATAGTAAGTATAACACACAATTTCCTGTATAATTTCCATCAACTAAAATACTATAAATTATTTACCAAGTTTCTCAAAAGTTGCCTCAAAACAAAAAGTGATATACATATCTCAATTAAGAAATTTAATTGGGAAACATATGAGCATATAGCCAGTAATGATTTTAATATAATTCCAGAGAAAATCATAAACAATACTATATTCAAAATGTTCGTGGTCGACACGGTGGATCCATCGAATACCATATATAAAATACTACTTTAAGGGGTTTCCCCCAATGCTTTACTGGCTGCTTTTGCCGCAGCCTTGGCAACTTCAATGGCCAATTCCTGCGCATTGGTCTTGGATACTAATTGTTCAGCCAATGTTTTGGTTACGATATCTTTAGCTTCTTGCTTGCGTTGGAGCCAAGGGTCAATATCATTCATTACGGGGGTGTTGTCGACGCCGAGTGCGGATTCGATGTCAGTGGTCTCAACAGATTCATCCTCCTCATTGACTTGAAGTGCCTTATTGGCCTTATTGGCCTTATTCGCCTTGTCTTGCTGATCCTTCACATATTCAATATTTTCACGGAAATGAGTATCCTTATTCGTCTGATTCTCTTTATATTTTTTAACTAATTCATTTAATTCAGACTCGGCGTATTCTTGGCCTTCAATTGCGTCGGGTCGGGGATCCCATGGTAACCAATAACCGACTTGTCCAATATATACATTAAAGTTGGGATCAGTTTTTTGTAATTTGGCAGCCTTCATTTGGGCCTCTTTTAGACTTGAATAGGTACCCCGCACCTTGACCCCACGAGTACTGGTTTTAAAATCATGGACGTGGTCATACTCTGCCTGTAATTTATCCTCATTGATATATAGAAAATCTTGATATTTCGCAACTATAGATGTTTCGTCTAAATCGTAATTTTTACCAATAGTTTTAAGAAATTTATGCATGAATTGCAAATTCTTATCGGCCAATACTTTTTCGGGTGAGATAAATGACAGGCATGTGTACGACTGTCCCCCAATAGGGGGATCGACTTCTAGAAAATCTTCAGTGGCCATATTATGTATTATATAAATAACATATAACTTTAAGTATTTTATTATATGGTTCAAAAAAATTTTATCTCATTATAGTATATAATGCCAACTTACAGACGTCAAATTGAAAATTTCACAAATGCCATAAATTTACAGGAAGTCATTAAACGAATGGCCAAATACTTAGTAGAGGGTGGAGCCGTTGCCGCAGCGGCGTACTTTATTCCAAGAAAGAAGATGGAACTTGAAGAAGTCTTTATGATCGCAATTACGGCGGCCGCCGTCTTCGCCCTTTTGGACATGTACGCACCAAGCATCGGGAGTGCCGCTCGCCAGGGTGCAGGCTTCGGTTTGGGTGCCAACTTAGTTGGTTTCCCCAGAATCGCATAATAACTATATAGGTTTTATTCATCATACTAATAATACTTATACCGTTGGGATAAATTGCCAATTTAATTCTTTGCATATCTTCTTCCAAACTTCATCATGTTCATGTAACTTTTCGCGTGACTTTAAGAGTCGGCAATATGGGAGGTACTCGTCTTCTTCTAATAATTGGAAGAATTTAAAGAAAATGTATGGATATGAAAAGAAATTGGCACGTTTATTAGGACAATACTTTAACCAAGGTCCCTGAACTTGTTTAAACATATTGCGTAATTTATCCTCCAATATACTATCTAATATAGGTGCTGGACGACCAGACAACCTATTCATAATGTAGTGACAATGTTCGTAATATTTTGTTAACTCTAACTTCTTTAAGACTTCCCTTACCTTATTGGCTGTGATTTTCGTTATATCGTTATAGCGTTCCTTCTTCAGCTCGGCGAGTATGTTATTATAGATTTTTTCATTTATATCGGTTGACTCTTTAGCTTGGAATTGGGATAAGAATTCGTTGGCATGGTTAATTTTTTTATAGGCGAAGTAAGTTACTTCTCGGGGAGGTTCCTTAAATGATGGAGTATTGATATCCACTAAAATTTTTTCGATTCCACCACACTTGGGACATAATAGCACCCCCTTTTTATGGCGAATAATTCGCCTTTCATTGCACGTTTTACATAAATCCAATTTTTCAAGACTAATTTCTTCTGGTTTTGGAATAAAGTTTTCGTCCGTTAATTTAATAAAATCATTCATTATCTGGTGTTTTTTTGAAGGAACATTTGAAACATATTTTTTGGGCTTATTTGATCCAAAAAAATCCACAACGGTTTTATTATCTTCCGTGGTATACGCCAGGTTATTATATGCATATAGAAGTGACGTAGAGTCTAATAAATAGTCGTAATAGGCACCATTACTTTCTATATCGGCGATTTCCTGGTTTATTTTATCAATTTTCACCTTCATATTATAGCGCTCGTCAAAATCCGCTTCAATTAAGTCTTGTGTTTTAAAATCCAGTAATTTTTGAGTTAAATGTTGGTGTGTTATCTTTAATTCTGGTAATTTGGCCTTAATTTCATTAAATAATAATAACTTCGTCTTATGTTTCTGATCGAGTGTAGTTTTTAATTGTCGTGATTTAGTGTGAGTTTTTTTATTTTTTATTTTTTTAAAGGTTTCCATTAAATGATAAATACTATAGAAAAGTCTTTATTTCGTTTTAAATTACTAATTAGATTGTTTTATTAATATAATGGATATTCCAACCCCCTCCTCTAAGAAATTATTTAAAATGAATTTTATTTATAACGCACTAATTAACGGCTGGGCGGTAAAACAAATAGCTCAAAATAAATACGAATTTACCAATAATAACAAGAAAATTAAACGCGAATTTTTTGGGGAAAAATTTATAGAAGAGTTTATAGAGACCAATATTATCACGCCCGCGTAAAAGAAAAATAATTATCTTCCAATATTATATATATTTATTATGGCTGGAGGACTAATGCAACTAGTAGCTTATGGGGCCCAGGATGTGTATTTAACTGGTAACCCACAAATAACGTTTTTTAAAGTCGTATATCGCCGGCATACCAATTTTGCTATAGAAAGTATTGAATTGGGGTTTACTGGTAGTCCCGGATTTGGTAAAAAAACAACGTGCACTATTTCACGGAATGGGGATTTGGTTAGCAACATGGTACTTCAAATTAAATTAGGTGCTCTCCCCTCACCGTCGAGTTCTTGGGCGTGGTCCAGTTTTTTAGGACACCGTATAATTAATTTTATGGAAATTGAAATAGGTGGACAACGAATCGATAAACAATACGGGGAGTGGTTACATCTTTGGAACCAACTTACCTTGCCAGAAGCAAAAACGGCTGGCTACAATAAAATGATCGGCCACACTCTTGGGGTGTTAGGTAAGCGTGGTGCGGATCGCATAGCGTTGAATACCAATGTGGTGACCACCCCAGCAATTCCAGATGCATTTCAGATCGCAACCGGGGGTGCTGGTACAATTGTTCCACTCGAAGCCGCAGACACGAAGGAAATCGTGTTAAACATCCCCTTGCAATTTTGGTTTTGCCGGAATCCCGGATTAGCACTCCCCCTCATTGCTCTCCAATACCACGACGTTAAAGTCGCCATAAACTTTGCCACTCTTAATGACTGCATAAAAGATTATACCGGTGCTACATTCGTAGCCAGCGCCAGCGCCACCACAGCGTCGAGCAATGGTGCTATATCTTTTGATGCTAATTTATTTGTAGACTACATTCATTTAGATACCGACGAACGCCGGCGGTTCGCTCAATTAACCCACGAATATCTTATCGAGCAAGTCCAGTACGTGACGGAAGAGATTTCCAATTCAGATGTAAAAATAAGTCTGCCATTCAATCACCCAATTAAGGAACTTGTTTGGACTATTTCAGACGATGCGACTGAGGAGGCTGGCGAACACTTTACCTACGTGGGGGACCAGACACTAAACCCCTTAAATCCTGGTGCCGAAAGCGACGTAAGCCTAGTTACTGGACGACAGGACGGTGTTAATACGTGCAAAGAAGCTGTATTAAAATTAAACGGTCAGGACCGATTTTCAGAACGCAGTGGTAATTATTTTAATTTAGTACAGCCGTACCAACACCACACCGGAATACCATATAATGGCATTAACTCGTATTCCTTTGCGCTTAGACCCGAAGAGCATCAGCCGTCTGGAACCTGTAATTTTTCCCGTCTGGACAATGCAACACTGCATATCAAGGTGGATAGTGCGGCGGCCAGAACTGTCCGTGCCTACGCGGTTAACTATAATGTCTTAAGAATTATGTCTGGTATGGGCGGTCTTGCATACTCAAATTAAAGTTCTAATTGTATCGAACTGGTGGGGTCCCGCAATGTTTTAGATTTATTATATAGTTGATAGGTTACCACACTTCGATTCGTCCCGGGTAATTGGATAACACGTTCCCGGATGTATTTATTAATTCTTAAATGAACCAATGCCTTTCGAACCATATCGAGGCTGCGTTTTTGCGTTCCAAATAAACCCTTATACTGGCGCAAATATATCTGTTTAAACACGCGGATAATATTCGATCTATATGCTGAATCTCTTAGATTTTCTATAATATTCAGAATATCCCTACAAAGGTTAATACCATTAATTGTAGGTTTAGCATCATGTGATTTACGGCACGTATCACACGAGGTGCCACATGCGGGCAAATCCGCTTCCCCCAGATATTTTGATATTAGAACGTGTCTACAAATAGTAGTATTTATACATAATCTCTCGAATCTATCTAATAATTTAATCGTATGGGATAGATTTGTTTTACAGTCCGCACACCCCGCCCGATCCCCACGATTTGCTTTGTAATCGTAAGTTTTTCGAAATGACCAATTAATTAATTTTTTACCACTTTCTCTATCCAGTTCGGAATAATATAAGAAGCATTTTGTAGGTAAGCCGTCGCGTCCACCACGACCAATTTCCTGATAATAACTTTCTACTGAAAATGGAGTGTCATTGTGAATAATAAATCGCACGTCCGCCTTATCGATTCCCATACCAAAGGCAATTGTGGCAATTATAATATTTATTTCATTTTTCTTCCAAGAATCTTCTGCTACCATACGGTATTTTTTTGTAAATCCCGCATGATAGGCCTTTGTCACTAAGCCGTTACTATTCAAGAATTTTTCCAAGCGTTCGCATTTTTTTCTGGTCTGACAGTAGATAATTCCACTCATATTTGAAAACCCATATTTTGAAAGTAGCCGCAAAACGCTATTGTTATGCTTTTTCGAAGTCGAAGCCTTTTCTAGGATGGTTAAGTCTAAATTTTTACGAAAATAGGATTTAGTATAGTATTTATATTTTCCGAATTTCAATAACTTGGTTATATCTTTTTGCACTGCAGGTGGTGCCGTAGCAGTAAGGGCCATTATAGGTACCGTCTCCCATTCAAGGCGGATATTTTCTAAAGCTCTGTAGGAGGGTCGGAAATTATTTCCCCACTGCGAAATACAATGTGCCTCATCAATGACAAAACGATCTATTTTGCGACGATTATACAAACTGTGTAAATGCTCTTTGAACACACTATTGTTTTCTATAGTTTCTGGGGTAGTATATATGAGGTGTATTGCCACTTCTTGTTTCTTAAACTCTTGCAGTAATAGACTCTTGTCGGCCACAGAGGTGTCTCCATAAAAACCGAGGACGGGTATGCCACGCTTGCGTAAGTTGTCAATCTGGTCCTTTATCAAGGCTTTGAGCGGGCTTATTATTATTGTAAATCCACTACCAGCAATCGCTGGTAGTTGATAACACAGACTTTTTCCACTCCCTGTAGGAAGTACTACTAACTGATCATAGTGTTTTGCACTATCTCGTACTATTTTATGCTGGGGTGATATGAAGGTTTCATATCCGAAATTATCTTTGAGTATGGCATGCCAATTCATAATGACTCTTGATTGTTAGTCTTACTCTTGTACCGAATAACACTATCAAATTATTAATTCTCCGCACGATATTTTAATATCGGTGGATATTAGAATGGACACGCGTTTTTGGGGACCAGACGGCTGGAATTTATTACATTCTATAGCTTATTATTATCCTGATAAACCTTCGATTAAAACACAAAACACCGTTAAACGATTTTTTAAAACCCTACCATATGTGTTACCGTGTATATATTGCAGAAATTCATTAGCTACATATTTTAAGGAGGCACCTATAGACGGAGAATTGAAAAATAAAACCGACTTGTTCAAATGGTTATACGTAATCCACAATAAGGTTAATATGAAATTAACCAAGCAAAAATTAAATAAAAAACCAAATCCAACAATTTCTAAAGTAAAGAAATATTATAAAAGGTTTACTCGCGAGCACAATCAGGAAACATGTATACGAGCACCCGGAATGGTCTTCATATATAGTATAGCATTTAATTACCCGTTAATAAAAACGGATTTCAAAACGGCAATACGGTATAAACAACACAAATTATTTTTAAAACTATTAGGCGAAGTATATCCATTCCAGCATTTTAAAAAAAAATATCAGGCATATTTTGCACGCGGGGATTTAGACAAAGTGTTAAGTCGGCGGTGTTATTTTAAACGGTGGGTTTATAAAATAGATAGTATATTACACTCAACATGTCCAACCTATAAAGAACGTTGTAAGGATATCGAAGTCTATAGAGCAACTTGTAAAATAACTACGTGTAGGAAGAAAAACTAATAGGTATATTTCAAATAAATCTCATTGGTTTTCTTGATACTGTCCACAAGTGCCTTATTATACTCGTCCATTGTAGTAGGTTCGTGTTTTACTAGTAACCAAGCACGAGTATAAAAGTGCTCGTGTGATTCGAGGTCTCGACGGTAAACAATATAACTTTTTTGTTTATAGTCGATTACAATTTTGTCGTCCATTTTATTATAATGATAACAGCCTTCATTATTAGATTAATCAAATTTTATTATTTTCGAAATGACCAAACTATATGTCAGTATACCCATGATTATATATACAATAAATTCTAAATAATTACTCCCTAACAAAACGTGATCTGCTGGGTTTGAAATAAACATAAAAAAATTAATAACTATCAATACTGTGATTATTTTTAAACAGTCCTTGATAATATTTTTATATTCTGAATCCAAATTTGTAATTTTTAAGTCAATTAACATTATATATATGTATGATAATATTTATAGAAAAATATCCAAAATATTACCGGTCCGCCGAACCAAAGAACCCGTCCGTTATTTAATGAGTTTAAATTTTAAATTTTATTTATCCTATTAATATCAATATGAGTCATTTAAAATTAATAACGACCTTTGTATGCATTGCTGCCGCCGCCATATCCATTATCCTATTATTCCGCAGAAGCAATATCTTAATGGCACATTATGCTAATTTAAACTCGGACATAACTTCCATAAAAAACTTTTTATTAAGTAATGGTCAATTGCCGAACTCTGTAGACAAAACGACACCTTTAAGGGGCGACGCTAAAATAGAAACCTTTGAATCGCCTGTGAAGGATATGCGCGATCCGATTACATTGACCAAAAACAATATTAATAATCTACAAGAAGAAATAGCTGCCTTACAAAATATGGTCACGTCCTCAGACGAAAGTTCAGTTGAAGAAAATTATAGTGAAAGTGATTCCGACAGTGAAATCAGTTATCAGGAAAATCAGTTCGATGGGGTAACCGACGACGCTGTCCAACAATTCCAGGATAAAAGCCCGATGGAAGGGTATGACTTAACAAATATCGAAACTAATTCGGAATTAGCGAAGGCACTTACCAGTGTAGTATCTGAAATTGAAGTCGTTGGTCTCGTTGCCGGTCCCACGGACGCCGTGCTCGACACTGGCAACGATGACGCCGCCGACGACGCTGGTCACACTATAAATGAGTCTCCAGTACAGAGTCTTGAGAATGAGGTTATAGTAGACTTAATTGTAAAGTCGCATACTAAAACACAATTACAAAATTTGTGCGCGGCGCGATACTTGAGTAAATCTGGAAATAAACACGAATTAATACACCGTTTACTTAGTAATAATTATTCATTCGAACTCAACGACACCGCGGACAAGGCGTTAAGTCAAAACATGTCTTAAATTTGTGCTAAATATTTATATATTTATATAATATATGAGTTGTTATCGTGCTACTAATAATAAGTACCTCACGTGTCCGGCCCTTATGGCAGACGGGCGAAATTTTACAGACTATCGTTCTTCAAGACAAGTGAATGATTCTCTTCGGAGCGAAATGAACATAATTAGCTCGCATAACTATAGAGAATTTCTAATTAAAAATACCGATAAACTATTACAAACTGATCGAGAAAATGCCGAGAGCACCAATGCGTGTGTTAACTATGACGAGGACGAGTATAAAATAACCTCTTTACCCGAGCAACATATTCAAATATGTGATAAACATAGTTGCCAAACAAATTTAAACCAGGCGAGTGGATTGGGTGTACGTCGTGCGTTCGATAATTCTGGCGAACCGATTAAATCCCAACTGCCAGTGATAAAATCTACATGCAAATAAATTTTACACCTACCTTATTCTTTAATAATTAAATATTTTATTATAGTATAATTTATGTCACTTTGGGAAAAGAGTTATTTAAAGAATTTAAATACTGATAATGTTTTAACAAGCGACGAAAATGGCGAATTTACTGTTAAGGGGTATGAGGAAAATATTGATTCGTCGTCAACCTTGATATATTGGGCAGCAAACCCACCAACATATAACGGTTCGTTTACTGGCTCTGGTCTACCATTCCCCAGTGCTGAAATAGCCTATGAAAATAGTAGTAATCGCGGTAAAGTTAGAACGACTGGTGGCCACTACGAATTTAAAATCAATTTTCCAAATTCATACTACACTGACCTTGGTAATAATTTTGTGGAACCATGTGTGCATATTAAAATAGTCCAGCCATATGGAAAAGATATTGTTAAAACCATTATTTTAAATAATAGTATACCGTTTAGGACATTACGTCATTCAAATGGCGAGCGTTCCAATGCATCGCGTCTTGATAACTCATTTTATATTGGTAGAGATACACTCCCTTTCAGAAGTCAAGAAGACATACTCCGAGATAGTGGCTATCCCCCCGATAATACAACGCCTGTGAATTTTTGGGGGAAATCGATACCGCACCCATGAATATACCTAAAAAAATTAATTTTAAGTATATTTATTGGTTAAAATAAATAGTCCTCTGTAATATTGGTAGAACGGCATCATCGTGGGTAATTATGATCACTGTCTTGTCTTTTGCCAAGGTTTTAATTAGCTGTAATACGATTTTTTTTGTCTCTTGGTCTAACCCCGTAGTGGGTTCATCGAGAATATACAATTTCGAGTTTTTTAAAAACGCTTTAATTAACAATACCACCTGACGCTGACCACCACTAAGTTGATTACCGTCGATACCAACTGAGGTATTCAATCCGTCTGGTAAGGTATTAAAAATTGTTATGTCAAACGTTTTAATAAACTCGCGTACAATTTTTTCAGGTGCATTATGTCCATACTGGATGTTATATAGAACCGTATTATTAAATAATTTACTGGTTTGGTTTATATAGGATATGTTGTTCCTAAGATAATCGGTGTTATAATTATTTAAATTATGATTACCCAGAAATATCTCACCAGAAGTTAATTTATAGAATCTCATTAGTAATTTTATAAAGGTTGTTTTTCCACTACCAGAAGTCCCGAATATTCCAACGGTTTCGTGGTGATTTATTTTAAACGATTTGTCGTGGATTATTTCATTTTTAGAACCTGGATATTTAAAGGAGATCCGGTTCACACTAATATCACACCGTGATATTGTATTCTGCAGTGAAACGTCAATGTCCGCCGGGCGCTTACTAATGTTCTGCAAGAATTTCTCGGCATTTATTAACTGGCCAATATTAGCATTTAAGAAGGGTAGTTCACTTGAAAACGAATTGATAAATATAAAATAATAGGTTAACATTACTAGAGAAGTAATCATAGTGTGTGGAGTGATTTTACCAGTATTTAGCAGATTAAACAACAATGTCATAATTGCTATATAGAAGACGATTGTGCTAATATTTAGCATCGTATATAATGTATTATTACAGCCCGTGGTAGCCAGATTTACTTCCAAATACTCCTTTCCCAGAAGTTCATAGTCGCTAATTTCTGCCTCTATACTATTGTTGGTGTAAATTGAAAATAAATTTGCTAACTTATCTTTTGTTATTTCATTCATTTTTGAAAAAAACTGGTCACGGATTACAGCCTTTTTAATGCACTTATGACCAAAAATACGATATATAATAATCGCCACTATTGGTGAAGACGCTGTGAGTAAAAATAGGTAGCGATTCTTTCGGTAGAAGTAAATATTTAAAACAATAACAGTCATAATTGCTGGGACAAATACTGATATAATACTGATTAAGGTGTGTTGTAAGGCGTAGGGTATTAAAATTAGATTTCCTATAAAATCCCCAATTGAAATATCAGCGTAGTCCTCCTTATACCGCCTGATAATACTGTCGTAAAAATATTTACGAATGCTTAAAAAAAACTGTGGAAATATCATATCTTCAATATAATGTTTAATTATTTTTGCGAATTTAATAATTGTCCAAAATATACACGAATATATTACGAGTGATATAATTTGTTTTTTATGTGTTTTAATTTTAGGCAATGTTTGCGAAAGTTCCGAAATATTTGTCGACATAACGAAACTTTCAAAGGGATATGTGAATGCTATAATAATAAAATAAACTAAGAATTTTAGCTTATTTTTTAATATAAACTGTACTGTCAGATCCACAGTCAGCATTTGGGTGCTATATATGTATATTAAAATTAAACGGAACTTAAAGATTGGGTCAATGGATTGTTTTTGAAGGGCTGTAAAAGAATGGGATCAATCCGTTCTCCAAGTATAGTATTATCATATTGGTGTTTCGATTGGTTTTGGGCACCAATATTGTTATTATAGGTACTAATGATAATTTTTTTGAGACCAGGTTCGTTATCGGAACCGTCCCCCAACAATCTTGTATTGGTTACATGTATTCGATCCCCACCAATGGACATTTTAACACTCTCTGGTGTGGGTTTTCTCCCCATTAAGGTCCGTTCTTTGGATTCATTTATACGGGACCCGAGAGACGAGTCGTATATAGTAGATTTCTTATAATACCCACCTGCGACACCACCGTATTCGTGGTCACCAGTATCCTGTCTATTGGTATTTGGTGCATTTTGTATATTGGTTATGTACCCCAGACCACGCTGTTGATTTTCAGCATTGCCTGAATATTGGTGATTGCTAGTAAATTGTCGATTGGTCTCCACTAAATTATTAGGGTCATATACTCCTAATTTAATTGGTCCAGTAAGCTGTCCCGTATGTGAATTTTCTATATTGGTCTCCTTAATTGTAGTTCGCGCTATATCATTCGAATCGTACGGGGTGAGTTTCACCGCTCCGCGTAAATTACCATTATGTGAATTTTCTATATTAGTTTCTTTAATCGTGGTCCGCGTAACGTCGGAAGGATCGTAGGGTGTAAGTTTAACTTTACCCTTTAGATTGCCAGTATGTGAATTTTCGATATTAGTCTCTTTAATCGTGGTCCGCGTAACGTCGGAAGGATCGTATGGTGTAAGTTTAACTTTACCCTTTAGATTGCCAGTATGTGAATTTTCTATATTGGTCTCTTTAATTGTGGTTTTTAAAACATCACTCGGGTCGTAATGTGTGGGCTTTTCAAACCCCTTTATACCACCGGGTCTATTATTTTCAATACCAATCTCTTTCATTGTTGTCGGTAATGCCTCGTCATCGCGAGTAGTATTTTTAGGTATACCTTGTCCTAAATTACCGTGGGGTCGTGAATTCCCGATAAAATTTTCCTTTTTAGTAGGCTTGAGAACATCTAACAAAGGTGCTACAATAGCCTTAACTATAGAACTAAAATTATATCCCGTGTTGCTATTTGCCACTTCTGATTTATCGGCAGGTCTATTTACTATACCCGACTTACCATAATCTCCAAATTCGGAGTTTTCCCAGGCGTTATTATTGTGAATATTTCTTGGGCCGTCAGATGCATATACATTTTTTGTGGATGCTTTATAAAGCGACCGACTTTTCCGACCCTTTATTACAGGATTTGCACTAGGTGTATAATTTACGGAATTTTTTCGGTTATTATCTTTAATATAAATAGCTGGCCGCAACTCTTCCTTCTTAACAGCCCCTGTAGTCTTAAGATAACTATCAGGAGTTTGCACATAAAATGTATCTGGAGTTCTTTTTTCTGAATGCCCCAACAGTGCCCGCTTGTTATTGACGGCCTTCCCCGACTTCATGATTCCCTTGTAAGTTTTTTTTTGGTTCGTAATACTTCGAAGTTGGTCGACATTCTTCGGCATTATATGATCTCTATAATCTGGGTGAAAGCCCCCAGTTGGGGACGAGTCAAACCCATTACCAAAACCCTTCCCGACAATAACCTGTTTAAATGGAAGTGTATTGGTTCTATATTTGGAGGCGTATATTCTTTCACGATTTAACTCTGTAGTTATATTACTTCCAAATCGAGAATTTGTATCGGTTAACGGAGTAAATAATGGCTCACTTGCGTGTTTATTTAAATAATTGTTATTCGTCTGTAGGGACAGTATTTGATTATTTTGGCCCAAGTCCATATTCTGCTTGACATCTCCACCAAAATGAGGGGCAACCTCTCTATTCAAAAATTTACCTAAGGGAATCTCTATATTAGTTAGTGGCGATATTAATGAGGCGTCTTTCGCAGCCGCTCCATGACGAACCATTCTGCGAGCGGTGTTAAAATTCCTATTTATAATATCGAAATTAGGGTTTTTATTCGTTATGGCTGACATCCTATTAATATAATTGTTTATTTTTTTTATAATAATATTGTTATTATAAAAAGTTTCTATAAAATCGCAAACTCACCATCATATGCTTTTACTTCACCATCTGGTAAACTTGCCGATACGTCAATCGGTGTCGGTATTAATGGCCGGTGGTTATCTTTTACAAGAATCCGATTTGATATGTTATTTGGAAAGGACATTTCGATATTTTTTTGAGGATTGATGCTTAGACTTTCCCAACGATTCCACCCAGTACCTCTTAAATTACACGATGGGTTGGTTGTACGCGTTTCTTCAGCTGGAATAAAACAGTTTGGGAAATGCTGTAATTCATTATCACCCACCATGGAACCCTTTTTAGAATTCGGACAGTTTCCAATAATTCCTTGACCTAAAGGATAGCCAGTATCGCATTGTGCCTCGAAGGTGTTTGTTGGCGCACCTGAGGCACGTCGATTTATACCTAATAATTCTGAACTGACATCCACCAAAGACGTATTCTTAAAGACCGATACACCCTGTTGCTGCGGGATAACGCTAACTGGATATGGATAGCATTGCGTCGCACTAACTCGGGGTTTATTTAAATGATATGAACCTTGGCGCTGTGATTGCTGTACTGTAGATTTATACGCTTTAGCGTCGTATGGTAACTTGGTAAAACTCATTTATATATTAAAAGATAATAAATTATAAAAATGAATTATAAATATTTACTCCTCGGTCGTTGGGAGTTTCGAATCCGTGATTTTGCAAGAATTTAAATGACTTACTGTCGTATCAACTAATGTTTGTGTTGTACCTGCATTCCCCGATATCAGCATTTGGGTTGGGTTGACAGTACCGCACCCAGTGTTAGACGAACTAAGACCTTTTAATATGCTCTCCAAATCGACTTTGTTACCGTTTATCTCCGATACTTGTGGTCCACCCAATAATCCGAACTCATTACGGCATTTTTGGTTGTTCTCATATTTATCCATACTCATTATATACCCCAGGGAGTTTGAATCTTCAGTGGATTTTTCTTGTTGCAGACATTTATCATATGCTAATCGGTTATTACTCATAATATATAATATATTAATATTATTATTTCGTAAAATTCCTTTAAAATTTACTTCATATCACCTATCCGCCGCTTGTGATCTTCGTCTTTTACTATTAATCTGGAAGATACTCCTCCCCGAACCCAAGTAGAATCACTATCTTCTGGGATAATATGGCGTGTAAATTGCTTTGATCTGACTTTTTCAACTTGTGGGAAAAATCTGTTTACGCTCGACGAGGTTTTTTCTTTACCTAATTGGGTATTTTCATTAAATTTTAATTTGTTTTCAGTCGTAATATCACACCCACTTCGCACCATTAACGGGATTGTATTTAGCGAGCGTGGCTTAATTAAGTTTAGGCGGTTTAAACTGGTTAACTTACCAGCTACATGTGAGTCGTTAGTATCATTCCCACCCTGTCCCGACCGCGTTGTAAGATGCATCGCGGGTCGTGCGAGTGCGAGCTGTGTGGCGGCGGCTATACCAGCACTATCCCGAAAATTATTTAATAAATACTCCGACATTTTTATAGAATCGTCAGTATTACACCTAATAGCGTCAACGTCATGAACTAATCTTGTAGAATTATTTATATCCATTTATATAGGCTCAGCTTTTTTTTTTATTATTACTTCCTGTGAAGTGGCACCAGTTCCAATAATTCTGGCGGGAATATAGTTAAGAGTAGAACACCGTTTGGCATTACCATCCTTACACGTTTTAGGCATTTTATATAACCACTCCGCAAACTCAGTTTGCTTGTTTGGTATGGTCGTCACTGGCATTGTATAAAACGACCTCTGGGAATGATAGTTATCAAATATATCGCCCTCGTCGCGATATAAATTATGATCGAGAGATTCCTTAATCTTATCTTGCAGTGCTTTATCACGCAGTAAATTTTGAATAGGTGTTTTATCATTTTCTATATCTACGGTATTTTGCCGTAAGATGTTTTTTACTGGATTACCTGGGTCAATATTAACCGCGTCCTCATATTTTTCTATAGAAGGTTTAGATGTTTTAGTATAGACCCAATATATTACCGCTAATGCAATAATAAAGCCTATTAAACAAATCGAATCTCCAGTTATTAATAGACCTGCAAAACTAATAAGTGCTATCACCTTAACGACCGACGTCAATTTCTCCCCAACAGTGTTTGTTTGAATAAAATTAAATCCAATAATATCGTTCAACCAAAATTTTTCCGGATTGCTAAAATCTATGGACATACTACTATTAATACGCATAATTTTTTATTCAAGAGTTAAGTGTTTTTTATTTTTCTTACGTTTCTTTTTCGATTTAACCTTTGGAGCCAAATGAGTACCCTCAATCTCGCGGACCAAATCATCAATGGCGGGTAGGGCGTCGACCTCTAAATTATCTAATTCTCCCTGCAATATCTTTTCTTGGACAGCTAAAAGTTCTCGCTTTTCTTTTAATTTTTTTCTTAAGCGTTGCTTAGTTTCTAAAGTCTTTTTCGAGGCGGTCATTTTGGTTTTAGCTTGACCCTTCTGAACACTGCCCATATTTTTCATTAAATTCTGGAAAATACTACCCAAATTTCCCATATCACCTAATCCAGGTATTGAGCCTAGACCGCCTAGACCCTCAGAAGATCCAGGTGCTCCATCTTTGGAAAAATTACTCATTACTTCCTGTGCATTTGACAAAAGGTCTGCTTCATTTAAATCTCCATTGGACAACTTATTTTGTATTTTATCGCTAATATTTTTTACTAAACTCATTAATCCACTATCGTCATTATCGCCATCCAGATTACCGCTCAGTAAATCCTGAATTAAACCCGCTGGATTGTCCAAATTAATACTGTTAACGTCAATTTCACCAGCAATCTCTTTCGCCAAATTACCAATGGTCCCATTAAAAATTTCTGGTAACTCGAAGGACATTCCTGCCGCCTTTGCACCCTCAGTAACAATTTCTTCTTCAATGGGCTTTTTAGACAAACTGTTAACTATATTAATCAGTGCTTTAGTCTCAGTGTCTAAGGTTTCGTCGTCGGAACCCATTGTTTTGAATTTTTTTATCACCTGTTTTAAATCTGTTTCATTAACATGTTCATATGCAAATAAATATAATGTATGTAGATAGTTCCAAATAACTTCTTTATTTTCGTCGCTTAAATCCTCTCGATTCCACAGCTTATTAAAGTTTAAACCTTCCATTATGACGGTGCCTTCTGAAAAGATTATTTCGTCACGATTCGCTATATCATTGCTAATACTCTTGCAATTACTATAAAATTTTTGTAAATATGTATCTCCTGGGTCAGACGAATAATCGTACTGTTCCAAAAGCTCGTCGTCGCAACCAATCTTAGATAAGTTATCTAAGAATAATCTGAAGTTTTGATTGAATCGGTCCATTATGTAAATAATATTAGCTCTATTTTTAGATTATTTATAAAGTTATGATAGTTTCTTTATCGATTGGATCATATACCGCTCTGCCAATAAATTTAAGACATCAAAATAAGACCAGATGCTATTTTTCTCATCTGGACTAAGGTCCTTCCAATGTGCCCGTAAATTTTCCAAAAATACCATAACGTCGGCCTTATTATTTCCCAAATTCATATCGGTGGCCATTTGCTCACCGGCGTCATCTAAAATGTAAGTTTCCACAAAAAACGAGTCGTCTCTGGATTGTATTAGTTTCTTAAATGTTTTACCATCCGCATTTTTTTTTAAGTATATCTGGGTTAAGTAGAAACTGGTTAATTGTTTATTATTATGTAATTTAAGGGTGTTTAATGCGGTGCACGCCATACTAAGTTTTTTATCGGACGGAAAACGATTACTTAGTGTTGAAACCATATTACACATTTGTTCTGCCAATTTTTTACTATAACTCATTGGATAGTTATCTATGTCCTAATTTTAAATACAAATTATCGATACATTAATTATTTTCTATAGGATTGTATATTGGACGTCTATTATAAAACGTATTTGTTTCTTAGAAGACATTATTGATTCGACATCAAAAAAGTGAATTATAAATAGAATATATTAATCACTACTAACGATTATTATATTCATGCTGATTATTTCTCTTACCTGGGCATTAATTCATTCCGAGCGGCTTGCAAATCTTGCAATCTGTTATCTAAGTTGTTACTGGGTTTTTTAGAAGGAGTTCTGGTTTCACCACTATCGTCAGTGGTAATAAATTCGTAGCAAAAATCCAACGGAGCGGGATTCGCTTGTATAAACGAGTATGAGTCCGACATATTGGCACTCATTTCAACTGGGTTAAAGTCCATTATATTATCCAACCCGTTTGTTGACGTTTTTACATTTGGAGCTCCATCCAATTTTTTTATAAACTCAGGCGGTTTATTAAAATTAGGTCTCCCAGCCAAAGGATTCTCCGTTTTAGTTATACCACTTGTAATAAACATATGTATCGCGTTGCCAACAATGGGTGGCCTCCCCTTTACTAATATGGCTGGAACAGTCTGAATAATAGAGGGTATTTTATTATTATTGTCAATGCATATTTTAATAAATTGATCCAGTAAATTTTTTTCCAGTAAGTGTTTCCATAATTTTATGGAAACATCGCATGATTTCGAATAAAATAACACTGGTTTCATTTTTATACACTTATGATTTTAATACGTAAATTAAACTTATTATATAAATTTGATTTAAAAAGTTATTTTCTAATAATACATTATAAATATGGAGATTTCAAACTTTTCCCAAAGTTCAACGAATGTTATGGGTCTTGGACCTTCGCCTACAACAATCGACGCAGGATTTGATATAGTCAGGAACTACGCCCATAAAATAGAATTTAATCTAAAAAATGTATCGGTGGCATTCGCCAATACTCTACGAAGGTCCTTTTCGACGTTGTGTCCAACCGTGACATTTACGAAAGAGAGTATTACAATTTTAGAGAATACTACACCACTTCATAATGAATTTTTAATTCATAGATTGGAATTGGTGCCTATATACAATATTGGTGCTGGTGGTGTTCTGCAACTTAAAACATACTATGATAAAGAAACTCATGAACGACGTTGGGAATTTTTGGACCCAGCAGTTCCAAAATTTTTACTAAATACTAATTTACCAGAGACAGTCTTAATTGATAATGTTAGTATGAATAACACTAAGAATATCACAACCGAATCTTTTATTGTCTCGTCTGGAGATACCATTTATCCAACGGAAGATTACTTTAGGAAAGATTCTCATACGGGCGACAGTATTCTTATTAATTGCATTAAGTCGGACTTATACAGTGGTAATAATATCGACAACTTGTCATTGGAAGCATACCCGGTTCCAGGTATTGGTAAGATGCATACCCGAAATGATCCGACGGGTACAGTCGAGTACCAATTCGTTATTGCCGACGATTCCAAAATTGATGCGGTATGGGAAAAAAAATTAATATATTTAAAGAAACACCGGATTATGGGTGGGATGGAACCCTACAACGACACTGAATTAGCTCAATTGAAAAGTTCCTACGATTTACTGGATAAACATCGTGTATTTGAAGCCGATAGCAACGGTCACGCCAACCATTTTAACTTCAAAGTAGAAAGCATCGGCTTTTTGTCCGCCGACGTAATTGTCTACGACGCCGCCAAACATCTTGAATTATGCATAGACGATATTATAAGTAGCACTAAATTTAAAGTGGTTGATGCTACTAACAATCTATATGGGTTGGATAGAAGCGGATTTAAAAAATTTAGTGTTAAAAAAATTGACACCGTTAACCAGGGTGCTACGATTACCTTGAAAAACGAAAACCACACTCTCGGTAATTTAATTCAAAGTAAAATACGCGAAAAATATTTAGTGGATATACACGATACAACAGACAGTGCTAAATATTTAAAAATGGCAACGTATCGAATGGATCACCCTACAATCGAAGAAATTGAAGTCATGTTGGTACCAAAAGATTCCATATCGACTGATATAATAAATGCTATCTTAAATAAGTATATTTCCGAAAAATACCATTCAGCGGGGCTAATGAAAATCGATAATAATAACAGGGTTCTATACTTTGCCGTATATCTATTTATTCAAGCACTTGAGGCTATTAAACTAGATATTGCTAACTTTTTACAGCTATATGGTGATATTTCGTCGATTGAAGGGCCGAGTTACGAAATGATTTAAGACTTATATAATATAGAATAAACATATTGACACTTTTGTGTTAATAATTTGGTTTTAATATCACTATAGTCTATTCTAAATAAAATATTATTTTGGTGAGTCGCCTTGTATACATTATGGACTTGTGCCAAAATTTTTTTATATTTTTTAGGAATATCACTAATCTCTATATTTTTAAAACAATACGCCTCCTTGTAAGATTCTAACATACTTTTAATTAAAACATCCAAATCATCCGACAATTGGGTTTTAATAGCTTTATACTCGGGGAAATAAAAAAGGATATCGTCGATATTACATTTGTAATATAGCCCGTCCAATACTATATAGCGTATATCAATCTGGTTTTTAACCAAATTCAATACAGTTTCGTACGCAGGATTTATAAGACTGCACCGATACTTCCGATCATTTGAATACAGCATATACCCTCGTTTACCCCAATCTAATCTGACTAATTCTCTATTTACCGCCCGATAGCTTGTCAAATTTAGTCGGTTCATCTCATTCAATTTAAGTAGTGCGGGCCTTTGTACCCCAATGTCGTACAAAATTTTCTCTCCAGTAGTATTATTATGAGTTTCAATATGGTATAATTCGCGCTTTTGAATATTACTGACTAATCGATTTTCGGGTATTTGGAGGATAAAACTATACGTAAAATTTTGGTCTAATGCTTGAATATCTATATGACATATCTTGTCGAAATATTGGCGAAAAGATTTATTTCCGCGAAATTTAGAATTTTCAGCATTAATACAGAATTTAGTTGATACACACCAACAGTCATTAAAATAAAGATTTATTAACGTTCCCTCCAAATTCTCCTCAATAACGCAATTTTCAAACGGGACACATTTAATAAAGTTCTCAAAACTAATACTGCCTGGGTTTGGGTGACAGACGACCTTTCCAGAGGACTTACTTACGATCAATCCTCTGCAACTACGGTCTATCTCACTGCCATATTTAGTTTTGTATTTAAAAATAGCAAGATCGTCATGTTCTTTGAATATAATATTAGGATTACTTTGGGGTAAAATTTCCAAAGACTTGGTTATATTAGGACCGAGAGTTTCCAGATACTTAAGAAATATATGACTCATTTATATTAGATATATAAAGTAATTCTTTAATTAATTATTATATCGTATGTCAAATAGTATATCATATGCCAAATAGTATAAATAGCACTCTGACTAGGTTATTAGTGGTTTTAATTTATAAGTGACAATAGTCATGCCGATAGTATAATAAGTTAGATTTATCTAATTTATTACAATATCATGGATTCGGTAGCCACTGGGACTTGACAACCTTTAACCTGAAATGCTCCGCGATGCTACCTTTATACCGTCAACCCAAATACTACGATTAGTATATAAATATACGCCTTTTTACTATAAAATCGACCCAATGACGAGTGTACCAACACCAAACCAAGTTTCAGATAGGGATTATATATTTCGAAGAAAGTTATTACAACAAATAAAATATTATGATATAATAGGATGGACGTTGTAAATAAAGTTCCGAGACTAAAACTAAGCGAGACCGTTTTTATACGGTGTTCAAATGGTGCACCGCAGTTATATAATGTTAAGCGTATTAGTAAAAAACCACAGAGATTATTTATTATTTTTGAACATGTCACTACAAAGGTTAAACTCGGAATTAAAATAGACTCCGGAGTAGTATCATATTCTAAATTTAATAAAATCAATGGGTGTGAGGTTATTCGAAATATCATTAGTATCCAAGACGCGGACGAATTTAATCAGCTCACTTTTGAAAACGACCGACGTGTACAAGTGAAATTAGAGAAACAATTCTTATTGAAAAAATCAAAACTGAGCGGCCTCCAAGTTACTTCCGCACATTATAAAATTAACAAGGTTAAAACCACCATAAAAACAACCGTCAAAAAATACATTAAAAAGCTTATTGAAATCGATAAAATATACAAGGGTTTTGTAGAATTATTAAATCATGAGGAAGGGTTTCCACATGATGTTCATACTACGGCCCAATTATTTATAGACATGTATCCAACTAAACAGTCGCTTCTGGAAACCCAACAGATCATTAATATGGAGTATCGACCTATTTTGGAAAATTTAAAAAACAGCGATTTTCATCTTACCAATATAGCACCCATAGTAATTGATAGGAAAAAAATATATGTGAGTCCTACCGACGATAAGATATCGATAAAAAATTCGAATAATCTGCAAAACAGTTTTGTTGAAAAGTATTTGAAAAAATTCTACTCGGAAACCTCCACCGGGGAAGGTGATATTGGCGATTTAGCCCTAAATTTAAATATTATGCGAGAATTTGCTAAAGGCGGGGGGCGCGGAGGGTCTGTAAAATCATATATTGATTATATTCGCAAGATATATGGTAATCCAAGCACTAATTTGGAAACCAATATTAATGGTGATTTTAGCCAAGATGTGTCCAATAAAATATTAATATATGACGCCCCGAATTTGAACTATCTCACTCCAGATAAAAGTATGATTGAGCATAAATATTACCCATTGAATTTGTCATATACGAACGATTTATTTCGGCTCAGTCACAAATCTGGTGATAATATAAGTTCGGCGTGTGCGGTACCAATTTTTACCCCGGATAAAAAACAATCCAAATTACAATTAACCCATAAAAATGGTAATCAAATCACGAAACGAAAATCAACCGACGCCATATATTATTTTAAAGATGTATTCGACGATATTAAAATTGGTACAACCAAAACCTGTAATGGGACAAATAAGAGTGGGGATATTTTTTATCTAGGTGAAGATTTTAAAGCCAGTGAATTAACTAAATCCCAGAGTGTACCGCCACAAAAAATACCTATATACGAGGGGGAGAACGTATATGTATGTGGATTTTATATTAAAAGTCCCAATAATTATAAAAATCTTATATTGGGGGGGCACGAGCAATACGATCTTAAAACCAACTCGAAGGTTTATCCTTCATTATTTTCCAACTATAAGACTGTCCTTGATGTTGACGATACTGTTATAACTCCAGGGGTTAAAATTATTCAGAATATTAATAACTTTACCTCGACGGTGAATTATGATCCAGATAGTGATTACTTTATTTTGGTGGGTCCAGCGGACAATTCTGAAACCAGAAGCAAATTAACCAAGCCACAGTGGCATAAAAATTTGGAGAAAATAGCCCCCACTTTGCAGGAAATAATGTCTATTATAAGGCCTCAACTACATTCCATCAAGAGTGTTGAGGACGTTGAAAAATTACTAAATAAATACTACTTTACATTTTCAAAATTCCCAAATACTTCTTATATAAATGAAATTAAGGAAACTATTACTAAAAATATTAATCTAACCCAGGCACAAATTCAGAACCACCATAAAAACTCCCTTAACCTTAAAAATCAATCCAACCTAATGAATACGCTATATTATAAATTAAAGCGTAGTAATGGGGTAGATTTTAAATTTTTAGAATTTTTTAATAACTATACGATAAAAACTGCCGTTCATAAGAAACTACTAGCTAAATTATATACATTCCTGAAAGGGCGACCCGCCCCAATTGCAGGAAATATAGAGGACTCGGTAATGAGTTTAATAAAGTCTAAATTTATTAGAGGTATAAAAAGTTACGAAATTGGGCGAGCAGACCAACTAAATAAACTATTAAATAATATCCCCAAACAAACCATTAAGTTTCAAAATATCTCCCATTCAAAAATTATTTTAGAAGAAGTATTAGACATTATTAATTCCAAAAAGGGTTATTTAAACCGCGAGGTGCTTTCGAATATATTGGAATTAGATAATCAATACAAAATTATGGAAATTATCCGCAACGAAGAGGCACGGTACGATGTTGCGTTAGAGGAGCACATTGCATTAATTGAAGCCGATATTACTGGGTTAGTCACGAGTTATAATAATCAACGAGATCTACAGATTAACTATTTGAAAATGTGCAAGGGTGTTAGAGTTGTAAAAAACTATTCAAGAGTTAGTGAAATTAATAAAGATAATGGTGTGGAAGTCTATAGGGACTTGAAATACGATACCTTGTATTACGACCTAAGTATGCTATTTAATATTTTACAATCTCCAGCGACAGTGAATGCGGACGGAAACTATTCTTTTAAAATTGTGGAATCGGCCCACGTGGATAGCCTGAGCACTCGCCTTGAAAAAATTTACATATTCATGGATATTGAAACTATTACTAATAAAACAACGGAATTGTTAGAGTTCTATGAAAATTTCCGCATAAATTTTACCGACCCTAATATAACTGCCATATTGGACTTATTGGATAATTTCGATATTTCGCGCAAAAAACAATTCGCATCACTAACTATAAACGGGTTTCCACTTCGAAACAAGGTTCAGTCTGACGACGTCGCTTTTTTAGTTGATGGGCGAAAGGAGTTTCTGTTTAAACGCAGTGGGGGGGTTTGGCACATTATCACCGCTGAAGAATTTCAAGACACCCCAAAGGCCTTTATATTTTCAGATCGAAGTATATTAAAACTTAAGTCGGACGAATTAGAAAGGTTGTTTCAAAAAATTAATCCAAGTGCTGTGGCAACTGAGGAAAAATGTATTAATATAGACGATTATTCGATACCCATCGAGATTTATCGAATGTTAGGTGACATTGCACAGAAACGGGCCATTGTTAAAAATTGCAAAACTATCGTAAAATATAAACGCCGTATTGGTTCTGGTATTACGAACCAATTGAAAACTATAGAATCAATTTTTTCCAAACAACAACACCGAAAGCAGCGGTTCAGTATTCCACATACGGCACCTCTGGTCCGCCGAAAATCGCCAATACCAAATGCTATTTTACTACGATATAAGGACCTTTTCGAGGGGAAAGACTTTGACGTGAGTATATCAAAGGTTATCGAGTTCGCGGAAACCTTCGGGATTGATTACTGCATAGCCGACGGTTGTATAGAAACTGAAAAGATCTCCAGTACCTCCAAATTTATCTACTACAATTCGTCGGCATTCGTATTTCCAATTTGCTGTAAACATGAACTATGCTTCAAGGATATTGCATTGAAAACCAACACTGAACGGGCTGCTTTATTGGAAAAAATTAAATCCGATTTTGGAAAAACCGAAGAAGATCGCTGTATTTGTACTTCGTGTGGTAAAGATATTGATTTTTTACAGGGCAATGCGTTTGAAGGGTTTGATAGTGGGAATTCCCTCGTCGTTTTCCGCGAAGCCGTATTAAGGGAGCCTGATACTACACTGGAATTATATGAAGATGACCTTTCTATTAAAAACGAACGTGATTTTTATGACAAATATCAAAAATCGCCTGAAATAATGGCAATTAAATATATTATCAGTGAACTCGGTATCAAAATTATACCTAAGGATTTAAATTACATTGTTTCAAAATTCGATGCAATATCAGTGTCTGATTTATACAAGAAGTTCATTAAGACTGATATTATTAAAAAAATTATGGTTAAGACTTATGAGTTTTTAAAAGCCTCCAGGCCCAAAAAGTCCAAACGTAAAAAGAAACCCATGACGGGCGGCTCCAATATCGACATTAAATTAAAGGCAAATATATTAACAAAAGTCTTAAACTCTAAATTCTATACACAGTTTGCTAAGTATCCAGATGGTGTTATTGATATTAGCGATTTAGAATCAGTCTTTAGTGTCGCCTTAAAAACCCAGATCAACGAGTTCAATTTAAGCAGTCCCTTGCGACCCATTTCCCTCGAAGATTCGGATCTATTAAAAAATATCGGGGATATTAATCAATTATTGGGATATTTAAATAAAAGCTCATCTCCAAATGGGGCAATTGTTTTATTACTAAGTAACATCCAAAAATTATTCAATATGTATATTCGAGGGTTCAAATTTATGCATGGGTTGAAATATGTAACTCTGTTATTACAGTGTAGCCTACCTGAATACACTATAAATCCATTCTTAATGCTATCAAAAATACCCGCATTACGTGCGAGTGGAAAAAACTATTTAATTCAAAACCTATATCACAACCAAGAATATATAATAGAGTCCATGTTTTCTGTAATGGAAAATACACTCCAACATAAGACTAAATCAAAAAGCGTGTATCTGAATAAGATAATAGCTATATTTAAAAATATCTTGGGACTTTCTTTAAAATTCGCTGTAAAACCTCTAAACAAAAATAAGAACAGTCTTCGAAAAATTATGTTTCTCAATAACCTAATAATTTTTGAACCGTTTGATATCGACACGGTTGGTTCTAAATCAGCCAAACTTGTAGCAATTAAAAAATACTTTACTGAAAAAATAGTGAAAGAGCTCGGCGACTTAGTAATTCAGGATCCTTACATAGCAGAATTAAAAGCCCGACGAGTTAAACACGAATATGAGCGCTCTTTGGCAGGAGGGTTTACCTATGAATGGCCTGAATTTAGACCAATTATAAATACTGAGTCTCTAAATGAATTAAATCTGGATGTAATGTTAGCGGAATCCATCGGGTTTTCGTCGACATCATTAGAGTTAAACGCTCAATTATCAAAATTATCGGCCAACTATATTTATTATATAAATAAACTTCTCAATCTAATTGACGCGGATTCGACATTTTTTAGCTATACGACGTCCACTGCATTTACCAATATCAATTTCTCATTTGAGGACTATTTCGATATCACGAGTTTTACCGACTTGAAAATTAAATATCCGGGTAAAATCGACGAGGATCTGGATAGGAAAACAACCTTCGATCTATATCTGACCAAAATCAAGGTCCTTTTAGAAAGGATGCATTACGTAAACACTATTATTGGTTCGAAACGCCGCGAATTTAACTCACCTATATATTTATTAGCTAATAATAATCTTAAGACACGTGATTTACAAGAGTATACCTCCTTCGAAATCCTATCGGCGGGAAAACCCCCTAAATACTTTTTGAACCGTATTAAAAAACTATTTACTACCTACTATATAACGGACGAGCAGTTATTAGTGTCAAATAGCTTGCCGATAACAAAACGACGAATTTTTAAAACAATTAAAGACCCTAATCATCACGCCATTGTAACCTTATTAGAAAGACAAATATCACATACCCCGACGACTAGTGCAGCAGTGTTGGGTGAAGACATGTCGGCTGAAGCCATACGACTTGTTGGAGACTTTAATATAGTAGACGAATATATGAGCCTTATTGGCGATACACGGAATATCATAATTCATGAAATTTTAAAAACTCAGGAAGAGGGTCTTGATGCTGAAAACGACATATTTTTTTCGGGTGATAGTAATGGTGTGTACGATATTGATATCCTTACTGGAGAATTTAAAGCTAAAATAAATTATAAATTAAATCAGAAATTCGGGGACATGGATAGCGGCGAATTGGAGGCTGTTATTAAAATAATCGAGGACAAGATACATACTATCCGTCCAAAAACGGAAACCGCCACAAAATTCAACGATGCCGCGAACTTTAAAACAAACTATTTAGAAACTACGCGTAATATTAGCGAACTGATAAAGCATATCAAAGTTACTAATAATGAACCTGCATTAGCACCAGTGACCGAGTTAAGAAATATAGTGTCCTTCGATGATATTGATAGTCGCGAACTTGAAGACTCCTGGATTGAATTGAATTCCTTGGAATTTCCAGTAACGACGGGATATATGCGTGAGACCGTACTAAATACTTTATCACCCGTGCAAAAAACTATGTTTCGGGAGATTTTCGAACGGTCTGTTGATAAAATGAATAATTTTTTCGTTGAAAAACTCCGCGAGATTGAAGCGGATTTAAGAATTATTTTATTTGAGGAAAATGCAATGTGTAAACAACTACTCGCAAAAGAATATGCTTTTTATTCAGAAAAACAAGAAGTTGATAAATCCAAAACTATTAAACATATATTCGGCTATTTGCTAAAATTCCTCATAGGCAGAAGTTTAATCATATATCGTGGATATATAAATTCTATTCAAAAAGATGCGTGTGCGGACGAGGCACGTATTGAAGAGGACACCCGAAGGCGGGAGGCGACGAAAACCTCGTTTGATAACGACGATATATCAATTATTAAAAAAATATATAGCTCACGATATGGTGTCCTATGTGAACCAACGCACCACCCACTGACGCATTTAGATCAATATACCGCGGCGTGTACTGGTATTATTTATTTGGTTGGATTAGTGGATTCTAACATAGGAATTCAATATAACATAATTTTATTAAAAGACCTTATTATCAAAGTATTGTATCTACTTAATGCGATTTTCCAAGATGTTCCCGTGGTGGTCGGCAGTATTAACGACGTATTCTTTGAAGAACTGTCCAGTATTTTTGAGACCTTTAAAACAAATGAATATGAAATTAAAAATTATATGAATATTAAAAAAACCAAGGGGAATCAAAATCGCAAGCGTAAATTCGATAAAAAAACAACCGAGGATAAGTTGGCTCATAAGTTATATCGCCGATTCAATTTGGGAAAGATTTTAGATTTAAGTGATAAAGCCATTGAAGAAGAAACTACCGCAGACGCCACAGAGGAGCCATATGAAGAAGGTGCCTATAATATGGCAGATCCTAATATTGACAACTGAATGATTTTATTATGGTATTATTATCTTTTTATAATATAATGTTAAATATTCGCCCATCGACAATTTATATTTTTATAATTTATTTAGTTATTAGTTATGTTATATGGATATACAAGCCCGCTATATTTTTTAGTAAAAATGGTGAAATCCGCTCCTTTGGTTTACAGGAAGATCAGACAATGTTTTATTATCCACTAATGTTAGTATTTTTAGCACTCATTATCTTTTATATTTTTGAATTAAATGACTAATATCGATACTTAATAGCCGCACATGGTTCATAATTTGGTTTGTAATTATTACAAAGTATATTATAGATTTATAATTTTAGATTTTATAGAATCGGTATTAACAATTAAATGGCGATTGTATATAAAGATTAAAAGATAATATAATAATATAATAGATATGTCAAAGAAACAGAAAATAACCAGGAAGAAGTTTTCATTAATTGACTTTATGGGAGAAACCTTTGACTTTACATCCGCTGGAATGAAGAAGAGTTTATCCAGCGGGAGGCTTTCGAAGAGTTCATGGTCCAAAATAATCAGGACAATGTTAAATGACACTCAATATGTAACGCGTCGCCAACCGTTTATCAATCAAGAGATTCAAGGGGGGGTTTTCGATCTTAAAAAATCATCAGCTGGTATTTATTTCCCGTATCGGGACGTACCGCAGGAGCTTAAGAGTTTTTTTAATGAAAATAGAAAGGCATTGGCTATTTATTATCCGGGGGACGAAGAGTCTGATATTGGTAGTTATTTAGAAGCACCTCCATTTGACCTACCGGTCAACTTCGCCCAAAAACTAAATGACGTACCTGCGTCGCCTTTAGTAGGGAAAGAATATTTGGTCTATTTAAAACAAGCGTTCTTAAAAATAATCGAATCAATTACAAAAATCAATGTAGTAATAGCGATGATTCCTCTGGAGAGCGTTATCATAAGCCCCGACTTTGATATTCTTAAAAAGACCGTCGGATTCACGGTATACTCGAAAAAGCTTAAAACGGGTACGGTGGAAGATCTACGGGTGAATAATTTACTTCTGTTTGAACAGATCGACGATGAATTTTTTATGGATTTCGAATTAACCAGTATGAATGCGTCAATTGCCACCTTTAAAAGTACCTTAAAATCCACTCCAGAACTCTCACCTAAGTCTGGTGCACGTATAGATTTATGTAATGGGAAAGAAATTCCAGACGATTATTTTACTCAAAAATGGGATAAAATCGAACTCCACGGGGGTAATCCAGAATTTAATCAGTTTTTATTAGAACCTAAAAAACCCGGCTCGAAGTCTCGTAAATTACTAAATTGTATAGAGAATCGCCCTAATCGTTTTGCTGGATATTTTCGTGAAATAGATGGGGGGGACGAACCCGAATGTGAAATTATTTGGGAAGTCGGCTGGGAAAAAGACTATATGTTAGACGATGAACAGCATGGTCGACCAAGCCAATTGACGAATACTGTGAGTACTCCAATTGTAGAAACGAATCAGGTGATTAATTGGATTAACACTTTGGCCAATGCAGAACGCGACGTGGTCTCTAAAATTGATATTGGTTCGACTGGACCGCTTAAAATTTATGATGTTGGACCGACTGGAAACAGTTTATTTTATGCCCTCGCGAATTCGATGATACATAGTAAAATTCTCGATTTTACAAAGAAGCAATATGTTGATATTAGTATTCCAAATAAATTTATCGAATTGAATGGCACTACGAAGCCTGTATATAAACTATTTTCCGAAAAATTGCGGGAATTATCAAACAGCATATTACAACAAACTTTTATGGGCGTCCATACACGCATTATTCAGAATTTAACACAGGGTCCAGCCGCCGGTACCAATGACGACCCAGTATTTAATCAGCTACGTGAACAGCGTGACAATTTAGTAGAAAAAGTCTATGGTGATATGAATACAATAGATACCGAGAATAAAATACACACAAGTGTAATCGAATATTTAACACGAACAACGGAGCCATTTTTTAAATTTTCCACGCTTGGTATAGAGGCATTGTGTGGGTTTTTTGATATTGCGTGTAGCTTAATACATTTTACCCAGGAAAGAGCCCATACAGTAAAAGAATTTACTTCAGTCAATGCTAAAAGTAAGTTTAATTACGATGGGTTATTATTTGAAACTACCCCAGAAATAACAGCATTGGATAAAAAAACAATTTACTTAACGTTGATTGATAATCACTACATGAGCACAATTCCGCATGCGACGCTTTCGCAAGCCAGTTATAATTATTTATTTCAAACGGGTGATTTACAAATTAACGTTTTCGACCCCCGCTCTTCACAAACTATTAAATTATCAATTTCAGATTTCCACGGAACAGACCCGCGTATTGACGATAGCTTTTTAGAAGAATCGCACGACTATATTCAATGGTTATTTCCAAATAAATTACAATCGCTCTACGGACCAGGTAATTCGCAAAAATCGATTTATTGGAAGGGGGTGGAATTCAGTATGCCACGTCAACTTACATTAAGTGATAATGATATACATTTCATTGAAACCAGTGATATCGCAAAGGTAAACACTATTAAATCGTTAATGATGATGTTAAAATTTTACGGATTTCAGTTAGTTGTTAATGGTGATAGTGGAATACCAGTTTCATTAAAAGTAACAACATTTGAAATATTTAAAACACAAATACCTCATATTAAAATGAAACGATTGGATGACGCGTCGTTAGTTAAAACGCGCTTTGAAAACTTGCGACAAAATCGTCATAATTATTTGAGAATTACACGAATACTTAAATATCTAAATAATATTAAATTACACGCTATTAGTAAATTAATCATAACTAAATTAAAATCCGAAATTGAACTCGGTGACCTATCGAATAATCCCCAAATTAAAACATCTCTGAACGAGTTTTGGTTAAAGGAATTATAATATTCCCACAGTTAAATTTTTTTCTCAGTTAATTATATAAATGGTAAAGGTTATGGATAATATTGGAACTCGGGCCAAAGTTTGGCATGGTACCGCGAAAAAAACTTCGGGGGGTTTATTAAAATCGGATCTTATGAAAAATAAGAACGGACGAATTATATCCAAAAAGAAGTACCTCGCGGGCAAAAAAGCCATCAAATATTTAGTCGCAGCTGGATATAAGACGGAGAAGGGAAAGTTCGGGACCAAGAAGTCCTCTAAAAAACGCCCAACAGACGCCTCGCCTAAAAAGTCGCCAGCCCAGCCGAAAAAGTCTGTTGCATGCCGAGTGGCAACGAAGGCCAGTAATTTGGCAGCAAAGGCCGTCAAAAAGGCTTGCAAATAGTCGTATAGATAAGTATATCATAATCCTACAATTATGATATATTCAATGTCATTATTGTTAATACAGTCATATTTAAAATCTTATCTTAGAACGGTTTATTTAAATATTCTTCGTACTTTTTGAGGTTAGCCTCTAGATCAGTGGAGCATATAGTACATACTTTTTTCACAGAATTTTTATAGTGGTTTCTGGATACGAAAATCGTTAATATCGTCAAATAGATCAAGTTCGCGATAAACCCCGCGATTTTATCATCCTTGACGGCCATTTTAATTGGCGTCTTAAAAATAGGAACAACTGTGATTAAATAATAGACGCCCACATATAAAGCACTCATTTTAACCCCATGCCATAAACTGCGCAGTTTGCTAACTTTTTTGCATTTCTGCTTCGAAGCACCAATTGATATAAAAATTCCAAAAATAAAAGCCAGGGTACCATTAAAAATTACTTGCGTCAATCTATTTTCAGGTAATAAAAATGATGTTGATACCATAGTCATTAAAGTAAAAAGAAATGAGAATGCTACGAGTTTTGTCTTCATTATATATACTAAGATAATAATATGACTTATGCCAATATTACAGTATTAACAGAAATTGAGCATAGATGGGCAACTATAAACCTTTGTTTTAATTGGGGTTACTATTATGTATTATTATTTTGACTGCGGGGTTTATAGGTTCGGTGTATTTTAATAAGTAAATTACTAAGAAGACTATATCTTAAGAAAATCACTCTTTATAAAGCGGTATACAAAAAGTATTTAAAATATTAATATATAGTAAGATATGCCTCGAGATTATAGAACTGATACCATTACTATTGAACAGGCCAGACGACGATTCAATGAATATTATGCTGAAAAAAGCAAAACCCCGATTGGACTCTTCCGTGCAAAGTTATTTGATATGATGTACCAAAAAAAACCATCTAACTTAATCAAATGTAATCAAACCACCGGTATATGTGAAAAGGGTTCGATTAAATATATGTTGGAAGAAGGTCCTAAAACTTTTGACGTGGAGGGCGTTGACGCCTTTCCAGAAGGTAGTGAATTTGAAGTAGAATTACCAAGTGGTGAAAAGCGAAGTTATAAATCCAAAGGGTATGAAAAGGTACTCGGTACCGATGACGCCAGCGAGCCAGTATATGGCCCAAGATTGGACGCTGGTAAAGAATTATATAGCAAACACTTTAAGGCGAAGTACAAAGCCCGTAAAGGTAAAAATTTAGTCGATATTTATTGGGATAATTATAAGCGCGAGAAAGCCGCAGGAGTAATCAGTGATAAATGGCGCCGAAAGAATAAAAAGGTCCGTAAGACTGACAGTAAGATCGAAATACTGCTACAGTTTACAATTGGTGCTGGTAGTTTTTTTATTGCGGAGGCTATTGAGTCCGAGGAAATTGATTATGACAAGGTCTATCAATTGGTTCGTAAAAATAACGAAATATTACTACAATCCGAAGGCCAGTTATTTCACGAGGAACACCTTGAGTATGATTCGCAAATAGATTTTTTACAAAAATTAAAAATTTTACCATATAGTGGTGCCTTAGAATTTAAGAAAAAGACTCCGGTCCCGAAACAGTTTAAACTTAGTATAAGTCATGACGACGACCAGAGTAAAAATTTAGAGTTGGTGTTAAATATTACGACTGGTAAGGTAACGTCGGATGACCTACCTGGCAAATCACAGACCATTCTCGATTTCTGGCTCCAGTACGGAGAAGATATGGAGATTACTAGTGTCGAGGAAATTACTACTCCAGATAAATCAATGGTTGGGGGTAAAGCACCAGACTATTATTATGAATATGATTTCAACACCACTCACAGTTCATCGGATGATGACTACTCTGTTTTAGATAGTGATTATGAATAATTGATATAGTAATCTAAAAATATAAATATAAATATAAATTATATTATTTATATTTATGGAGGATGTTAATTCGCTTGATTTTAGTACATTTTTATTAAACAATTTTTCTAATGAAGAAAGCCCCCCAGGTGATCTGGCATTATTAATACAGCGGTATTATGAATTAAAAATGGAAAACTCGAAATTTTTAATAAATCCAAAAAAACGCCTGCGTACAATACCCGACTTCAGTGCAATGTTAAAGTCTGACTATGACCGAGTTAGTAATCCAGGCAAAGAATTAACTACAAATCTACCGATGGTTTTTATTGAATCGGCCGAAAAGTTACAAATTGACATTAAAGATGCCAATTGTGATAAAAGTATAGTAGAGATTATAATTAAGATTGGGACCAAAAAGACGCCCAACGAACGTATCACGAATGTGCATAAAGAATTGTTTCTATACGATATATCGAGTATTAAAAGTAAGCAATCGAACACGGAAACCTCGGGCTCCAGTAGAAATACAGATGTTTTAGACGAATTAGCCAGCACTTGGAATTCGTTGAGAGTAGAAATTGATACGTTTACTACAAAGTATGAAACTTTTATACAGGATAATCGTTTATTAAAAACCATGCTGAGCAATTATCATAATAATGTAATCCATAACATTAATACACAGGCCTTAAGTGACTTCGAGAATAATATTACAATATCCAACCTCACGAATACTGGTGCGGTTGGGGACGACACGGCGCGTATAATTAAATTTTATATGGTTATAAACATTTTACTTACGAAATATAATAAAATACAGGCGTTATTATCTGGAAATAAGTTGGAACTCAATATGGTACGGTCTGTCGTGTTTAAACGGGCCGACCCAATAACTATAAATAATATTTTTATTGTCAACAGACGTGTGTCGTCTACTAAGTTATCGATTATCGATATGAAGGGTGTTGAAACGGATGTACCTGCTGATTTATACGCACAAGTATACGAACAGCAAAAAATATCACCAAACGAGTTCGGCGAATTCACACGAAAACACCGATTGGCAGATATAGAGGTTTCTGTTAAAAAAATATCAAAGACCCCATTAAAATACTCTGGAACTGTTCATTATGTATTGGACTCAACGAAACGCCAATCCCTGGCATATAAGGACTTACTGAATAATGGTGGTTTAATAACTGGTGAAATATCTCAGGAAATAATCAATCCACCTGTATATAAACTTAAGAAAACTATGAAATCTCTTAGTAAACTAATTTCATACGAAGTGGGTAAAAGTATTTTTATTTCTCCCAAAATTCCACACGCTAAAATGGGATTTGGTGTTATTAATGCTTTATCTGGGGATGTTCTGGTTTCGGAATCCAGTGGTCCCGCCAACATTTTTTTAGATAAAATCCCAGATTGGAGAAATAAACTGGTTCGAAGTTACATTAACACAGATTCGCATGGTGTCGTCACGCCTATTATTTTAAATGCTCAAGCATTTTCGTCAATTACGCATTATTTGTTATATTATGCCAATTTAAATGATACGGCGATTGCTAACACCTATTTATATAGTGGCTCAAATGGACTTAAAGAGGTTCTTGCGGATTTTACAAATTTAGTTACCAATAATTCAAACTGGAGTGGGTCTGATAATAACTTACGGGTTCCGAATCATGTATATGAGTTGCTGCGGATAACGGCTGCCAAATTTAGTCAAGTAAATAATTTAAAGGATATTCTATTAAATACTGGGGAGTATGCAATAAAAAATGCATTTAACGGCGACGCCATACATGGGGTATATGAAATCTCCAAGGAATTACTATTCGTACGTGCAAAACTTAGAGCAGACACGGTGCATGAAATCTATCCTGAATTTGAAGTTGATATGCGCACATTAGCCAAATTGAAAAAGTCTATACACTCCAAGCAGAGAAGTGGTTTTATCTCGATTGGTGCTGAAACCGGCTTTCCTACTAATACTGAGGTTATTATAGCTGATTCTATAGAAACGCCTAAAGTAATAGCGTATGACCCGGCGTTCATGGTTCATGTATATAAAAAGATGCAGATGCAAAAATTAAAGCACTATGTCGAGAACGTATTACTAAAACATATTTACCCAGTGCCGAGTTCAGTGAATGCTCTATTCGATTCCCTCGCATGTTCTATGTTTGACGCGGGTGTCTTTAAATCACTCCCACCTGTATTAAAAACTATTTTTAGTGACTCGGTATTAGTTACTGAAAAGGGCTATATTACTTTAAATGACCGATTACTTCAAAAACCTATATTGAGAAAGGCTGCTCTCGAGTTAAAAAAACTTACCGCCGAAGTAATTGATCTTACTAACCAAGAATTTGAGGAATTTGTTAAAAGTTTAGCAATTAAGAAAACAAGCGGTCGTATCCCGTCTATAAATCGGCTACTTAATATCAAAAATCACATCGATCGTAGAGCAACTATACAGCAACGCCCCAAATTGTATTTTATACATGACCTATTGATGAAAATAGAGTATTCCAACCGATACACTGATATAGACGATTATATCTCATCCATTCGTAACGCCTCGCTTAAAACACCTTCATATGAAGAAGCCTGGGGGGGATTTCATGAATTAACGGCTATTTCAGCACTTTTTTCCTTGGATATTACTACGTACCCAAGTTATTCGGCTGACACCGACGTCAGTGACGGTAATTTTTTTGAACAACGGAAATCGTTACTCACATGCAGTATCCCTAGAAAATATATGAATTCCAGTCAAACAGTTACTCCTATTGAGTTGGGATTTTTAGGTGATAATCCAAAACACTATATATCCATAGTGTCAGCAGACAATATGGAATTTCAATTGGAGGCTATATTAAAAACTGACGCCGACGTAGAGGAAGATGGTAATTTACTAAAATTACTGGGAATGGGTTTCTCTATAAATTTAGCGTCGGAAGCCCTGCGACTAAATAAAAACAATATGGCGAGAGCGATGGAATATATATTCGGGGCGTTACAATCACATGTTGACGTATTAGAAAGTCGCGACCAATATAATTTTGAATTCCAGATAGGAGATTTGGGTGTAACTATAGGAAAAGGAATCACTTACATCCAACAGTTCCATGAAGGCGCCCTGAACAGTTATTTTAAAAATTATCATTATTTAGAACATACGCATAACTATATTCAGTGGCTTTTTCCAAATCATAGACCTTCGGTATTTAACACTGATAATCGTGTAATTTTAAAATTATCAGAATTGGAATTACTTCGTGAAAATGATATTGCTCGAGGAAATTTATTCTTGTCGCTTCAGACCATGGTGGATTTCTTCGGAGGGGATTTATATATGAAACGTCGTGATACTGGGGGGGACTATCCAGAAATTAACCCTAACAGTAACATTCGACAGCGTTTAGAAAATATTAATTCACCCGCGGGCCACCACAATTTATTAAGAATTACCAGAATACTAAAGTATCTTAATTTAATGAGGGAGTATACATTGCAATATCTCATAATTAATTATTTTTTAACGGAAATATTTCAAACGGACCATGGCATTTCTTGGGATAGTAAAGTTGTTGATTCGTTAGAATATTGGATTGATACGATCACTGACCCAAGTGAACATGCGCACTACGCCGAAACACTTCTATTCCATAAAAATTTTCCCAAACAGCGAGAACAACCTGGTGTGCAAGTAGGTGGGAATTCTAAATTACTGACCGAACTGAAACAAGACTATTTCAAATTCCCATATAAATATAAAAATAAAATATATAATATCGCCTATACGAGTTACGGTGGGTCTGGGAAAAAGAATCGGACTAAAATTTTAGGAATTCTTGATAAAAATAGCAAGATCGATTATGACCGACGAGTCAAGAAGGGTTCGTTTTATGACAACATTATGTCCAAAGTCCATAAGAGGTTATCAAACAACACTATAAAATTAATAGGGGGGTCAATCGAAAAAATACCATATATGATTGATAGTGGTAACTCCGTATATGTAAATCGCAACAGGATAGGCACATTCACCGATCGCCGAATAATTTTTAATTAAACCACTTTTATTAAAATAAAAAATATATGTATATTTTAATAAATGCGTATAGATAATTCTCTCGATTTAATAAGTGATATAAATAAACTGATAGCGAAATTAAATAAATCTTCTCAGAAAGGTGGTGCTATACGGAAATTAAAAAAATATAAATCTAAAAAATTATCGTTTTTGAAAGCAGGTGAAAAGAAGCAGTTACACGCTATCTTAGAATCATTAACTGTTGTTGGAGGGAAAAATAAACAATTCAATAAGCTTTCGTATAATAGTTTAGATACAAAATCCCCAAAATCTAAAACAACATCTAAAGAAAAAAATACTAAGTCGACCGACGTAGACCAGTATGGAAATTTATCAGACAGTTTAGAATACATTATAGGTGGGTCCAAAAAATACACCCAGAGCGATGACATTAAAGCCATACTCGATATGGCCAATAGGGCTGACCTGATAGATACGACGTACATTAATGATATGGTCGGTGGGAAACCCAAGTTAAATGCCTCGAAAGCATTGGGTGGTCTGAAAGCCGCAGGCGACCTTGTTGGTTCTGCTGTGAGTGCCAACCCAGATGCCCTTGAAGCATTGGGTGGTCTGAAAGCCGCAGGCGACCTTGTTGGTTCTGTTGGTTCTGCTGTGAGTGCCAACCCAGACGCCTCGAAAGCATTGGGTGGTCTGAAAGCCGCAGGCGACCTTGTTGGTT
>Ga0115008_10000170_pt1 | contig 43179 bp, 67 predicted proteins | sample FraStrMetagenome_FD_87164 | JGI IMG/M metagenome (GOLD analysis project Ga0115008, IMG submission 87164) | Marine eukaryotic phytoplankton communities from Arctic Ocean - Fram Strait ARC3M Metagenome | ecosystem: Environmental > Aquatic > Marine > Oceanic | place: Fram Strait | collected... | reverse complement strand
ACTCGTCACCCCCTTTGAGGGGTATCTTTGGTTTCTTCTTAGGAATTAGGTTTGTCGTCTTCTTTCACTAGGTCATCGTACATGTCGGATGCATCTAAGTGTAGTTCACCGAGAGGATTGGTCTTTAAAAGGTCATCAAGTTCTTTCTCTATGACCTCTTCACTGGTATCCACCTCCGTTGTAGGTATCTCACGAAGTTCTACTGCACCAATACAACACCTATCCCATAGTTCTTCTACAGTATTGTCTTGAATAGGTTCTGCATTCATGATACCTAGTTCTGTCAAGTCCATGGTTCCTTCTACGTCAATGTAGAATGTACGTTTTGCAATTTGGTCTGATACACCTAGGTATGGATAGAGTGACTTCTCTCCTAGACAGAAGAAGACATCGTATTTGTCCTTCTCTTCTTTTATAGTACCTGTGACCCATTCTATTTGGTCGTCTTCCCATTGTTGGTCGAGGCCGTCTAATAGGTGGTCAAGGATTGCGACACGCATCATCAAATGGTCTACTAATTGGTCTCCCATGTCTGAGTCCGTGTAGATAAGTATCTTTGGTGTTGTGTTAGTGAATTCGATTGGCATGGAGTATCCTCTTGTCGTAGTTTATTAAGTCCTTGGGTTTATTTATATGAACATCCATGGCTAAGGAATACCTCGGTGTCGTGTGTATATTCTGTTTGACTTCATGCATGAGATACTCGTCTACTATGTGTAGGTGTCCTACCTCGTTGCGTACCTGTATGTACCCTTGGTCGGATTCAAAGTGTGTGTAAGACTCTGTGTGACCTTGTAGGAAGGATGAACATGCGAAGGCTTGACCTGTTGTTTTACCCTGACCAACCATACCATGGAAATGTTTTGTAATACCTGTACCTTGTGGGGATTTGTTAGCCCAACACTGAATCCATACCTCGTCCATGTCTTTAAACAGTTCTAGATTAAACACTCGTTGTTGTAGGTCTATACTAAGTGTGTCGGGTAATAAATTGAGTAGGTTGTAATACATGAACTTACCTGTTAACCCTTCGTGGTCTGATTCATCAGATTCGGGGAGATAGTCTTCCTTCATGAGGTCTTCTGTGTTGTCGTCTATGACTGCACATATCGTCTCACACTCGTCTTTGGATAGGAAGTGTTCAACCACTTGATGGTAAGGTACCATGTTATCTAGGTTATATTGGTCATGAGCTGAGAACATCTTCTCTTTCAGTCCCATACAGTATTTCTCGGGGGGATGTATCCTTACCAAACTCTTATGTTGTGGAAGGTTAATTCTCTTCATAGTCTTCGGGTCTGTGTATCATATGGCCGTCATCGTGTTTAAGAACACCAATTTTAGTTCCGTCTTCTTTGAATGCTTCAAACTCTTTCCAGTAATCGGGATTGGGGTCGATGGTTGAGGTGTAATTGAAGTCTTTACTCTTAACGTATTCTAATACGATACTTCGAATGTCCTCAAAGGAGTGTATACCATTATCAGTCTTGTCTAGTGTAACAGGTAGTTCTATTCTTACATCGATGGTCTCAAACCTATCGGGATACTTGATGGATGTCTTAAGTTTCATGTTATTTAACTCCACATGTCGTTTATATTCTTCGACTGTCATTTCATGGGCAGTCAGGTTTTTTGCCAATTGAATCAGCATGTCGTCCAGCATTTTCACTTTAGTCATAGTCCTTTCTTTTCTTCGTATTCGTTGATTAAGTCGTATGAGGGTTTACCGAATAGTGTACCATCTACACTACACTTGTTACATGGAATTCCGTTCCTATTTCCCTTTCTCAATCTGTTTCGTATCTTGGTCATAGGTTTACCGAACCATACATCATGTAATGTCTGTGTCATGAGGTTACCTACGATTTGTGTCCTGTCCCAGTCATTACAACATAGGATACAATCACCATTCCAATCTACAAACATCTTATAGAACGGATAATAACAGGGTTTACCCTTAAGTTTCTCTATGGATGAGTCTTCTATACCAATCCAGTCTACTACACCACTTCTGTTGTTCAGTAACAATCCATGTTGTTCTGCACTTCCATAGTGTACTCTATATTTATATTGTGTTTCGGGTGCTATCCCTGCTTCTTGCATGATTGCATCAAAGGGTTCTACCTGTTCAGGCCCATCATAGAGGTTGATGTAGATATTGGTCATACCTGCATTGAATAGGTCTTTTGCGTATTGGGGTGTTAGTTTGTCACCATTAGTGTTGCACTCGATGACATTGGTAGGTAGTTCTTTTCTTACTGCATGAACAATCTTAACGAACCATGGGTTGAGTAGGTTCTCACCGAATCCACTGAAGGATATCTTACCTCTATAGTCTGACCGTTTTAACTCTTCTGCAATAATTGTCGCACCCTTGACTGTAAGGTGTAGATTTCTATTGTCGTAGACCTTTGGGTCATGTCGTGGACAAAAGACACATGTCCTGTTACACAACTCTGTAGTGTTAATCTCTATCGTGAGGATGGAGTCGAGGGGTGTTAGGTCTTGATTGTCTAGTTTGTTCCAGTGATTGGTTTCTTGTTGTCTGCGATGCTCTAAGAATTGATACTGGTCAACTTCAACAATAGGTATTGATTCTGACATGGGGATTCTACACTCAGTCTTTTGGCTTGTATAATTTAATAAGGTCGGATACAGTGACTACTTCATCATCAATCATCTGTTCAATCATATTCTTACGACCAATTTTAAAACCCGAGTACCAACTCGACACCACTAATGCGATGATGAAGACTATATGTATTCCTATTAAGATATCACTCATGATTGTATTTAGTCGTTGATATCCTAGTAGTTGTCATAGTCATCGATGTTTAGTTGACTACCCTTTGTCTTTGTCCTTTTCATGTCGAGGATTGGTCTTCCGTAAGCACCCCATAGTTCTACGACAAATTTATAAATTCCGTACCATAGTACTAGTGCAAACGTATACTTAAGTACAAATACAGTCATATTGAATGGTATGAAGAATAGTCCGATAAGGAAATCCATTACACTTGTTCCTTTAATCTGAGTGAGATAGCTTCACTAATGTAATCTAACATAGTTTGTGCATCAGATACTTCAAATGGGTCTGTTCCTGCATTGTTACCGAATCCTTCTTCACTGAAGACTTTCTCCACAACACCATCGTTGATGACACATGAGTATCTCCACGACCTTGAACCAAATCCTACATTGTCCTTCTGAACTTTTGCACCAACCGATGCAGTGAACTCTAATGAGCCATCTGCAAGAGGTTTGACATTCTTAATACCCAAAGATTCGAACCATGCATTCATTACGAATCCATCGTTGACTGATAAACAGTAGACCTCGTCTATGTTATTCTTCTTTGCAGTAAGTGAACGATACTTCTTATCGTATGCAGGTAATTGTTTTGTTGAACATGTTGGGGTGAATGCACCAGGCAATGCAAATAGAATAACTCTCTTATCTTTAAAGAGTTCATCTGTTGTTACTTCTGTGAATGTCCCCGTGATTCCATCTCTCTGAACGAGTGATACGGATGGGATGGTTTGTCCTTCATATATCATAATATATTCCTCTAAATTATATACCCATTATACTACCTCTAACCAGTTCTGACTAGAGGTTTTTGTATAATTGTATAGTTATTTATACAAGAAAAGTACGACACACTTTGTTAAGTGAGCCTGATTTCATCATGGTATCGAATTTGTCTGCAAGGGAATGAACCGAGGCAGACATGTATGCGTAATATTGCATTTATATCTCCTTTTTATGTTGTATCTTTCAGTCAAGAATGGTATGTTCGGTTTCCCTACTTACTCTTTGTGACCTAGTCGTTACGTTTGTGTGTCAATTGTGTGACACAATACTATTTAGACATTTCTATTCTCTAATATATGGGGTGCTATCTTTGCCAAATCTTCTAAGTACATATCCCAAGGGTAGTGTCGTAGACAAGAGGATGCCATTCTTCGTATCTCTTTTATATCATCTCTCTTATATCTACCTCTAGGGTTCTGTAACTCTTTTAGAAACTCTGCAGTGCGTGTTAGTGCGATGTATCTTTCATCTGCCATTGTCATACTAGTTTACTCCAGTCTGTATCTTCAGACATCAGTTGAATTTGACCTCCAAACTCCTGCTGTAAACACAAATTCTTATATACACCAGCAGTACTCATTTTAAGTCCGTAGGCTCCTTTAGGGCATCTGTAGAGTGACCCACTTTCACCATGGAAATGAATTTCATCTTCACGATTAAACACAAGAGTAATACCACTGTTCATTCTCCATGAGGAGCCATACAAATAACCACCACTCCAACCTGCTAGAACTTTATAGAACGGGAATGTGCCTTTACCTTCTTTAACCTTTAACACTACCCAACTGTCTGGCGTGTATTCACTCATTTAACTCTCCATCCAAGTGGAAAGACTTCCCTCATCTTCAGTTCAGTTTCCATTGCAATTTTAATTCCTGCATTGATTGACGGTACATTCTTTAGAACTGCACCAATGTGGTCTGTATCCATATCACATAACTTAATATACGATAATGGTTGGTCACCGTTAATACCGTATGTTCCCCATTCACAGGCTTCTCTAACCTCTTCATGTGGTTCTGCAAGGGTGACAATCATCCATTCTTCGTCACCATTACAACTAGAACGAACATAGTCTAGTCCACCATCAACCATGTACTCTTTACCGTTCTCATCCTTGTGGGTAACATAGTCATGTCGGTGTCGGGATTGAATAATCGTACCATCGGGGGTACGAAGTGCGTTGCGTATCATACTGTAATCAGTCATGGTACTACATCCTTTATGTTGGTGGGGCTAACAGGACTTGAACCTGTAACCTACGGCTTAGAAGGCCGTTGCTCTATCCAATTGAGCTATAACCCCATATTCTGAGGTTATTCTATAGATTACATTTAGGTATTTTTAAGGATACTCGTCCTTGGTGGTCACGGAACACTTCTAGTGTATCTCCGATTTTCCAACCCAAATGTTCTAAGGGAAGTTCGACATCAAGTGAGATGATGTCATTGTTTTTGAAAAGTTTATATTCGACAAAAGTCATGTCGTTATAGTCTTTTGATTTTTCCACTGTAAGTTTCCTTATGTTGGTGGTAATGGCGGAAGATATAGGATTCGAACCTATGATACCCGTAAAGGTATGCCAGTTTTCAAGACTGGTGCATTCAACCACTCTGCCAATCTTCCCATGTGGTGGAGTATACTGGGTTCGAACCAGTGACCCCCTGCTTGCAAAGCAGGTGCTCTCCCAACTGAGCTAATACCCCAAGTAAACTATTCTTTAGTTTTAACTTTCTTACCCTTTACATAACCAGTACGAGGTTTTCTCTTTCTGACTGGTTTCTTTCCATCTGCATAAGCTTCGTTGACATTAGGTGTTGACTTATCGTCTGCAATAAATCTACCTTTCTTGTCCTTCGCTCTTTCACCCGATGGAATGGGTGTTAAAAATGCCTTTAATGATTTCCAAAATGACATATCGTTCTCCTAAAAATAAGGGGTCACCATTGACCCCCTTGAACACTAACTAAAAGTTAAGTGTAATTGATGCAGTCAATGAATCTGAAGCAGTTCCATCCAATACATCGTCACCAATCAACAGACCAAATGTGTAGTTACCTACATCCTTAGTCACATTGAGCATGGCAAATGTGTTGTCTTTGTCATAAAGTCCATAAATGACTTTGACATCAACAACTGGTACGAACCAAAGGTCGTAACCAACTTCTGCATAGGTATCATCTGTGTCTAGGTCTTGAAATGCACCTAGTGATAACCCACCGAATGATGCAACGATGTAGAGTTCCTCAATAGATTCTACTAGTGCATCGTAAGTGTAACGTATATAACCCACATCGAGTGAGACCTTATCCGTTACTGCAAGATTGTAACCACCGAAGTAGTCAATCTCTCTTGAAGTTGTATCTCCGAAGTCTACTTGTGATGCCCATGCACCAAGGTAGAATCCTTCTGATTCAACTGTATAAGATGCATGTACTACTGGAGTTCCAGCTTGTGATGCACCTCTGAAAATATAGTCACTTCCGTAACCAATACTTCCACTTCCATCTGCAAATACAGATGTTGACATTAACATTAATGCCATTAAGATATTCTTATTCATAATAATATCCTCCTAAAGTTAATTATACTATAAAATGGTCTCTTTGTCTAGAGGGTTTCTGCAACTTTTGGTACAAAGTCTACACCACCTCTTCTGACCAGTTCATTACGAATCTTTTGATTCAACTTACCCTTTCCTTTTACAAGGTGAGTTTTGTTAAATTCCTCAATAAGTTCCTTCAATGGTGTACATTTCATGTAGTAGTGTACAGTTGTTTTCTTAGTTGACCCTCTTGCAACAGTAACAGCTGTTGGTTTAAATTTGATTGGCATGTGAGTCTCCTATACGAACAGTTCAACTACTTGAACTAGTAGTATTATGGCTGTTAGTGTTGTTAAAATCTTCAATATTGTTATCTGTTTTCTCATTTCTTTTCCTGTGAAATTGTAAACTGCATTCTGCACCACAAAATATGAATGTACCTTCAGTATTCTCTATCCAGTACTTTATATCTGTTTGTTGTGTAAATGTGTTGCAAACACTACAGTTCATTGTTATTATAATTGTGGTTTATAAAAGGTGACTTGAGTGAATCTCCACTTGTCATCCTTATAGTTATCGTAATCATCAATCCACGCACCATGTAGTTTGTTACCTGCAAAGATAACACATGTATTGAATTGATTAGGGATTACCTTAACCTTTTTAAACCTCTCTTCTACTGGATACATCAGATTCATCTGTTCATTATTTGTAATCCAGTCTCCTGCATAGACAGCCGTTCCACCATCACCTTCCTTGTCCAAGTATACTAACTTGTTCAAGACCGATTCGGAGTCATGACACTCTAGTTTAGAGTCTATGTGGGGGTAGTGTTGTAGTGTAGTGTCATTAATTGTCTTTGATTGAAAACAATTAAACTCATACACTGTGTCCCAATTGTACTGCCCCTTCCACCAGTACCTACGACAAATATTTAACAATCTGTTATGATTATTATAGTATTTTCTCGTTGGGTGTCCTATGTTATGGATAAGTCTGCAGTCGTTATAATCGACCGAATTCTTACCTGTTTCAAGTTCGGAATTGTACTTCCATAATGGATAGTCTTGTTCTTGCAACCATTCATAGATTGCATCGGGATTCTTATAGTAGTCTTTGATTGTAATAACACCATCATCATAGACTGGGGTCAATACATCACTAAGTTCAAATAAAGAGTCGTTATCAAAAGATTTACCCATTACTGTCCCCTAATGGTTGTATTTGTTTATAGTTAAAAGGGGGTGAGTTGTCTTTAAACCTTTTTGTATGTGTCAAATTAAATGATATGGATATCCTTTCATAGTCATCGTCATGTTCACCTTTTGGTACTTCATGTTCCAACCACGAAGGCCACATCAACACTTCACCTGCAACTGGATGATATATTATCTGATTAGTTGAAAATCTAGTACCCAAGTATTCAATTTGTTGACATTGATGGTCAATATCTTCAGGGTGTCTTCGATGCATTTCATCTCTGTTATCAAAGATAAAATTTCTAGGTTCATTGGGGTTCTGAAACATAATAGGAGAAGTGTCTTCATCTACTTTAATGTAGAGAGTTCCACTCATTGTTGTCCCTTTATGATTGTGTCGTGAATGACTATGTTCTGATTGATATCGATTGACCCATATAAAACAGTCTATCTCATCTCTAGTACAATCATACACCTGTTTGTTACCATATCCCGAACCCATAAGTTCAACATAAGTATCCTTAAGTTGGGTCACAATAGATGACATCCAATCTTTCTCTGCAAATGTCTGTCGGACATTCTCATCAAAGTAATTAGTGTAGTTCTTTCGGGTTTCATCCCCTTGGAGTTCTGACATTCTTTCAACTTCATTACGAATATCTGTAATGATATTTTCAAAAGGTAATTTTAGTTGAGCACGATGTATGTTTATCGGAAACAACGAAAGTGTGTTCATCTCTATGGGTTGGTATCTCATCCTCATTGATGGGATGTTGTCAATACCTACAGTACTTTTCACTCTTTTCATAATATTATTTAGGGTCGTTTATTTGACCTCTACCTTGGCACCAATTGCTGGTTTATCTTTAATGGTTACATTTCTATAGTAAACCACGACTTCACCCATCTGTTGAATGTATCGTCTGAGTTCTTGATTGTTCTGAATCATTACCTTATAGTCACCAACAGTTGTTGCAACAAATACTACGTCACCACTGTTCTGTTTCTTCATCTCATCGATGAATCTGTCAAGGTAAGTGTAACCAACTGGCCACTCGGGATTCTCTCTGTCCTCTAATGCACAAGTCTTTGGTCTCTTCTCTTTACCATCTACCATTATCTTCTTACAGTTGTTTGCAAGTTTTGCTTCTGATACTACAAACCAATTTGGTGCAGTAAGGTCTAAAGGTCTTGGTAAGACTGGTTGGATGATTTCTATCTCTATAGGTTTTGATACAACCTCTATGTTTTTTGTTCCAAATAATGAACACCCACTAATCGTTAGTGCTAGTGTCAAGATTGCTAATGTTCTTAGTGTCATTCTCTATTCCCTCCAGTACATCAACAGTTCCCTTGTTGAATCGGTTTTCCATAAGACCTGGCTTTACTGTTGCAAGTCTCTCAAAGTTATGTTTAGATAGAATCTCTAAGTACCTTGACTTCTCTTGTTCTATCTCGTTATTTCTACGACTCATGTTTTGTAAGGACTTTGATTGCTTCTCAAAATTTTCCTGTACAACTCTTAGAGTCTCTTTCTGTTCCTCTACTGCATATTCTAACTTAAGATTATTTGCAGTAAGAGTTATGTTCTCTTGATAAAGGAAGTATCCTCCCAATCCCAAGACAACGATGATACCGATGAATAATTGATTCATTAGTCTACCTCCACGATTTTAACTTCAAGTCCTTTGACGCTACGAATCTCAACCATATTCTTGGTCTCATAGTCTCTGAACTTTAAGTGTTTGGGTCTATTAATAGATATATTCCTAGAAATATATTCCGATTTGTACATCGCACCCGAACCCGAGTCCGATTGACGATATATTGTGATTTGGTATTTGGTCTTGAATAGGTTCTTAAAACCTGTCCATACCCTACCGAAGAATCCTTTGACTCTTGATAATTTAGACATAATTAATCCATCCTGTAACGATATATTTGTTACTTTTTAGAGGTGGGTTACCTCTGTGTGTATGTGTGAACCCTGCAGGCCAGATAAGAACATCTCCCCGTTTTGGGGATATCCTAAGTGATTGGTGTTTGAATTCCATCTCACCCCCATCTTCTACATCATTTAAAAATATAGTCCATACCAATACTCTATAATTTTTAGTCTTAGCACGTTCCCAGTGCCATGTATGAAAACCTTCAGTGGGTTGAGTCTTCTGTATCTTTCCTTCAAACACTCCTAACTCATCGTCTTTTAGTCCTTGTAGGTCTGTATAGTGAGGTATGCATTCATATTTAAGTGTATCAGTTAAGAAAGGAACTATTTCTTCACCTTGAAATGGATATTCTTCCATATTTTTTGTGAAGCTTTCAAGATTCAATGAACGGTCTTCGACCGAGTGACGCCTATGTTCTCCTCTTGAGGCAGTAAAACCGAGTTGTTCATAGTTATCGAACTGTCTTATGGTGGCGTCACATATTTCTGCAGGTATCTTTGCAGGATACAACCATATGTGGTCTCCTAGATATTCAGTTTTAAATTCAGTTTGTTCCATAGTATTATTTAGTGTTTATTTTTGAATACAAAAACAGGTAAAAAAAACCCCAATCGTAATTGGGGTCGTTAGGTATAAAAAATGAAATTCCCTAACTTCTTAACTCCTTTAACTGGTTGATGGTATCTTCTGCACTCGTGTGTAGTATTCCTATTCCACCATGTTCAACCCATGCATCAAGGTTTTTCTGTCTGTCATCAACGAGGACACTTCCCTCTATTGCGAACATACCTTTCTGACTTCCTGTCATGGTGCAAGTAACAACAACAGTAGGACTCACATGTTCCTTAATCCATTCTTGTTTGTCCCAAACCACTAACTCTCTGTTCACTGTACCAGCTGCAGTTAGGATTTCCCAAGGAAGTCCTGTATGTCTGACATACCCAACCAAGTCGTGCATATCTTCCATAGGTGGTAAGTGTCTGAACAATCTCTTGTTAGTTAACTCTTCCTTTCTCTCATCATAGTCATTGTGACCTTGAAGAGTATTTGGGAAAGGTGTTCCTGTAAGTGTTTCGACTCCTGTATTGAAGTCGGCAAGGACTCCGTCCATGTCTAAGAATATTCTCTTTATTTGTTTATTTTCCATACTGTAAGTATACCATTAAATGACACGCACTGTCAAGTGTTTTATGCAACCAATTCTCTTGTTTTGAACCATTGTCCGAGAGCTTCATCGGATAGACATTTACTTCCATCCACCATGATGTACTCAACATGGTAACTCTCAACATCTCTTGTTCCACTAGACTCATAAGTCCAAACTTGAACCCTAGAAAGAATTCCGTCTCTCATGTAACCCATGTCACCATTCTCAGTGACTTTCTTAGAAGTCCACTGACCCTTCTCATTCTTCTCAAGAAGGTAAGGAGTCTCCCACTCTTCAATGTGGTCTGACAAATTCTCTTCGTCAATCAGTTCCCAATCTAGGACATATTCCATAGATGCAGGATTCTCATACGAGTGGATGAATGCAGTCTCTTCGACAAGACCTTCAAGGTACTCAGTGTTAACGAAATCTATATCTGTAATCAGATATGATGAACCACCTTTAAACTTCCAATATGGTTCTGAAACACCATGTTCATAATCTTCATTATGAGCTGCATAGTTTTCTTTGTATTGGGTTTGAATTATTAGGTTTAACATATTGATTTTCCTCTTTGATTTCTCATTATATACATAGTATAACAGAAAATAGGGGTCATTGTCAAGTTTTTACAACCAAAAAGTCTGCAATAATCTCTCTTCTTTACGATAGGCTTCTAGTTCCCATGGTTGACGACTATAGGGGGTCTTTGCATGGTAGACAGTTTTGTAGTTTCGCATCATTGGAGATAGGTCTCCCTTGATGAATTGTTTTGCATGGACTAGTTCATGAGCAAGTGTTTGCATCATCTCTTCAAGGGGTATTTTGACACCTTGTGTCTCTCTTGAGAGGTGTATCTCAACCTCGTTACGGTCTCCCCAACAGAGTCCGTATGCACCATCATCACATTCCTTAGTGACATTGATGTATATATCAATGTCTCTTCGAAGTCGTGGCATTAGGTAGGTTAGGATGGAACGGACGTATGTGTTAATACGTCTTTTTTGAGCAATTTGACCTGTAAGGTAGATATTAATCATCGGTATTGATTCTCTCTCTATTCTCGATACAGTCATTATCTCACTTTATGGGGGTCATTGTCAACTCTTTTCGACCCCTTTCACCTCTTTTTTGTCCTTATTATCGGGCTTTTGACCCTTATTACCAAAGATTAAGTCCCAATTTGATGCATATTTCTTATCATCAGCGTTACGTCTCTTTGACCCCTTTCCACCGTGCCATTGGTTAGTCATCGTCTTCTACTAGTTCTTCTACATGTTCGGTGTCAATATCTTCTCCACAAAATGGACAGTGATTGACCTCATAGATGTCATCATCCATACTGTATTGAACTACGGCTTGTGAATAACATGATTCACATACTATGTGTACTTTCAAGTGGTACTCCTATTATTTCTTCATAAAAATCACTAAACTCCACTACCTTACCATTTTTAGTGACATAAGGTAGTGGGTCTTTGATGTCTTTATAGGGGACATCTAACCCTGCGTAGTACTTCCTTACTAAATTAAACTCCATTGGTATCTTCTTAAAGACATGAGTGTACCGTATGTCTTCAATAGTCTCCAAATTGGGGTTGTTTAGATAAAGGTGGTACTCCACACTAGTCTTCCCAGTTTTCTAATAACATCTCATAGTTATAGACACCGTCTTCTAGGTCAACTTTAACCCATGTCTCTGCATCCCAAAAGGGTCTACCATCTTCATCTTCTTGCCAACTGTTTTGAAGGAGAATACCATGTTTAACTTTGTAACCAATTTGGGTACCATCTGACATGTGTTTAAGTTCAACACCAGTATGTTTTCCCCCTTGAGCAGGTGGGTTATCGGCACTGGGAGGAAAATTCAGTCCTTCCACACCACTACTTTGTTCATCTTGTAGAACTTTTTGTTTTTGGGCTAAGATAGTCAAGTTATCAGCAAACCATGAGACTAGTCCATCATATCCTTCAAGATTTTCAATCACATCGTCTGTGATAACTCTGATTTGTGGCATACTTTTTGCAGTTGGAAACTCCTGCAGGAGTTCTTCTTTAGTGAAGTGTTCGTCCAAAATACCATAGTCAAATTCTAGAGAATTCTTTTCACAGAATGCTTTAGCTTTTGTACAGTTTGGACAATCGGTTTTACCGAAAATTTCAATTACTCTTTTCATAATATATTCCTTATTATTACATATTTTCTAGGTTAAATCGGACAACGTCATAATCAACTAGACCATCTGTTAAATCACACGGAGTGTAATTTTCTGAATCCCATTCGTTTTTTGTCGCATTGATGAGTGCGCACTCATTTATCACATCATCTATTAGTTTATAGACTTTTCGTGTTGTTTCATTTTTCAATATATTTGGCATTTCTACTGTTCTCCTCTAAGAATTGTATTGTTATTTATAACGAGAAACCACTGAAGGTATCATCGTCTACATCTTGTTTAATACCACCAATTACATAAGATTCTATCTCTGTTTCTTGTGGTGCATTTTGCAATCCTCTACTGTTGAACCAATGTTCAGTCCATGGTAAAGGGTTATTTGTACTTGATATATCATATATAGGTTTCAAACCAATTGCACGCAATCTCTTGTTTGCAGTGTATTCCACATAGTTACCTAGTAACTGAGTAGATAGACCAATCATAGAACCATGTTGGAATAGGAACTCAGCCCAATCCTTCTCTTGTTCTACTGCATCTTTATACATCTCATAAACTTCTGATTCACAGTCCTTCATGACCTTAGTCATCAATGCATCTTTCTCTTGATTCTTGTAACACTTCAGTATGTGTTGAGTGATTGCAAGATGTTGTGACTCATCCCTTGCAATAAGAGATATAATCTTTGCACTACCTTCCATAAGTTTCAACTCACCGAATGCAAATGAACATGCAAAGGATACAAAGAATCTGATTCCTTCTAAGATGTTCACTGATATCAATGCAAGGTATAATGCTTTATACAATTCGTATTCATCGACCTTCTGACCTATCAAGTGTTTTCTACCTAAGAGAATGAAGTCATCGTATCTCTTCGTTACTGTCTCTGCACGAGCAATGATTGCTGGTTCGTCAAGGATGGTATCAAACACATCACTTGGGTCACTATAGATGTTCTTTATAATGTGAGTGTAACTTCGTGAATGAATGGTCTCCATGAAATCCCATGTGATGACACATGACTCTAATTCGGGTAATGATATAAAGGGTAGGAATGCAATTGCAGGAGCTCTTCCTTGAACACTATCGAGTAGTGTTTGGTATCTTAGATTGGATGTAAAGATGTGTTTCTGTGATTCAGATAACTTCTGATAATCACCTCTATCTTTCTGTAATGATACTTCTTCAGGTCTCCAAAAGAAACCTAATTGTGTTTGTGTTAGTTTGTCAAAGATTGGGTACTTAAACTCATCAAATCGTTGTGTGTTCAATTGTTCACCAAAGAATAGTTTCTCTTTGGTAAAATTTACTTTCTTTTTGTTAAATACTGTCATCTTCTATCTTCTCTGTGGTATACTCATCAAAATTATTTTCGGATGATTCGTTTTTTGTTATACTATATGCTTTATGCCAATCTATTTGTCTTTTTGATTTTTCAGCAGGTCTTTGTTCTGTGGAAAGGTATTTAGAACCAATCCAGTCGTATGCCATATCCGTTCCTGCATTTTGTCCAACTTTTCCATTAGTCATATAGAAATGAATAAACATGTGATAAGAGTACTCACCCATAAGTGTATCTCTCCAGTGTGCAACATTTGGGCCTTGATATAATAATATATCTCCTGGCTCTAATTCAATTGCAATACTCTTTCTTTTTCTAATTGGAATACCTTGTGTCTCGGCTTTTGCATCCTCATTCCAGTTGGTCATTGTCCAATTCTTAGTATTGTCTACCCATATCTTCCATGGTTTATTGTCATCTGTTTTATAATCTAGACATATAGTAGTTGATACTTCACATTCGGGTCTATCTGAATGTACACCTAGGTATGCACCTCTGTCATACTTCCTAGTGTAAGAGTATGTTGGGATTAAATCGAAATCAAAATTCTTTTTAAGTATCCCCCACATAAGTTCTTGCATAGCAACACCCATAGGTAGATTGTGATTACCATTGGATTTATTTTTACTTTCATCAGGCACATGTTCTGTGGTAATTATCTCTTCACGTTCAAAGAATTTATTATACTCGGGTTGGTGTTCCATTGTTTTCCAAGTATCCAATGCAAACTGTATAATTTCTTTTGGGATTGCATTTCTTATAACTGCAAATCCATTATTGATATAATCGTAAGTGGTCTTACTAATATCACCTTTGAATTTTACATTCTTAGGGGTCTTTACACAAAAGGTGTTATCGTCACCTGCAGGTTTAATAGTTTGTATTTTATATCGCACAGGCATCGCAGTCTTCACCATCATCTATAATCTCACCTTGTGGTAAGGGTTCATCTTTAACGACATCCTCTGTCTTCCCATCCATAGTATTTTGGTAATATGATGTCTTCCAACCATATTTGTAAGTGTTCAACATATCTTTCGCCATTACTGATACTGGTACTTCTCCGTTTTCATAGTTCTCAGGATTATACGACCAGTTACCACTGATTGCTTGGTCAAAGAACTTCTGCATCACTGCAGCTACTTTGATATATCCATCATTATCTGGCATATCCCATAATAGAGTGTAATGACTCTTTAACATGGAATACTGGGGTACTACTTGTTTCAATGTACCCTTCTTAGACTTCTTAACACTAAGGTAGTCTCTTGGTGGTTCAATCCCATTCGTTGCATTAGAGACCACTGAGGAACTCTCAGAGGGCATCTGTGCAGTAAGGGTGGAGTGTCTTAGTCCATGAACCTTAATTCTAGTTCTCAATACTTCCCAATCCATCAACAATTTATTAGGTGTGATTTCATCAACCTCTTTCTTATAGTGGTCGATAGGTAATAGTCCTTGTGCATACTTAGTTCTGTCATAATATTCACATGCACCCTTCTCTGATGCAATCTGATTAGATGCACATAGTAAATGGTACTGGAACTTCTCTGATAACTCATGCACTAGTCTATGTGCTTCGGGGTCATCATACTTAACCTTGTTCTTTGCAAGGAAATGTGCAAGACCAATATATCCAATTCCTAATGACCTTCTTGCAAGTGTTGACCTTTCTGCAGCTACAACTGGATACTCTTGGTAATCAATTAACTCTTCTAGTCCTCTTACTGCAAGGTCGCACATTTCACTAAGTTCTTCCATCTTGACTATACCCACATTGATTGCACTTAAAATACACAATGCAATCTCTCCTTCTCCATCAATGTGACTGATTGGGTCTGTTGGTAATGTTATCTCTTGACATAGATTACTCATGTTAATCTTGTCTGTAAAACTACTGTGAGAATTGCAATGGTCTATATTCATAATATAGATTCGTCCTGTCTCTGCACGTTCTTTTAATAAGTCCGTAAACAATTCTCTAGCAGATATCTTCGTCTTTGGAACACTACTTTTACGTTCATACCTTTCGTATAATTCGTCAAACTCATCGGTTCCAAATGCATCATATAACTTTGGTGCATCATGTGGTGAGAACAATGTAATGTCCTCATTCTTCATAAATCTTTCATAGAATAGTTTTGATATCTGAATACTGTAATCCAGTTTTCTTACTCTATTATCTTCAGTTCCCTTGTTGTTTTTGAGTACAAGGATGTCTCTTATCTCTTGGTGCCATATTGGGAAATGTACTGTTGCACTTCCACCTCTAACTCCGTTCTGAGTACAACTTCTTACTGTTGCTTCAAACTTCTTAAGGAAAGGTATCACACCAGTGTGTTGTACTTCTCCACCACGAATCTTTGAACCAAGTCCTCGTATTCTTCCTGCATTAATTCCAATACCAGCTCTTTGTGCAACATATCTTCCGATTGCCATGTCACTCGAAAAGATTGAATCGAGGGAATCTGCTGAATCAACGAGTACACATGATGCGAACTGTCGTAAGGGTGTACGCACTCCTGCCATAATGGGTGTTGGAATGTTAATCTTGTACTGGGATATTGCATCGTAATACTTTCTGATGTATTCAACTCTATTCTCTCCATATGACTTAAACAGTGTCATTGCAATTAACATATACATGAACTGAGGTGTTTCAAATATCTCTCCGTTACTTCTATCTTGTACTAGGTATTTGTCCACAATCTGTTGTAGACCTGCATAGGTAAAAGTTAAGTCACGGTTATGTCTGATGTATTTGTTGCACTCTGCAATCTGTTCTTTTGAGTAGTGATTAAGAATGTCTTTATCGTACACACCCTGTTTGATATTCCTATCAATAATATCACCAAGTGATGGATAGATTTCATTGTCCTTCCATTTGGTATTGAACACTACTTTCTGTACTCCAAAGAGTAACAGTCTGGCTGCAACAAATTGGTAGTTTGGATTTTCAAGTGATATCAAATCACTTGCAGATTTTACTAGTATACTTTGTACATCTTTTGTTGTAATCCCATCATAAAACTGTAGTCCACTATTCATCTCTACCATAGATTCAGAAACACCTGTAATATCTTTGCAGGCTTTCTCTACCATCTTGTGAATTTTGTGGAGTTCTATATCGACCTTTGACCCATCTGACTTTAAAACTTTAATAACCGACATCATATCCTCTTATACTCCATAAATTTTGCTTTTGCACTAAGGCCGTGGAAAGTGCATTTGTCTATTATATCAATTACTTCAGTTACGGTCAACCCGTTTTTTATCATATCGTTGATATCTTTTAATCCATCCAGTCTTTTATCATTCCAAATCACCACACTATAACCAAGGTCAATTACTTCTTCTAGTTTCTCAAGTATTTCCTTGTTTCTTGGTTCATTATCAAATATCAAAACTGCATTGTCTTTAATGACATCGTCAATCTTTTTGAAGTCACTACCTGCAACTGCAATAGAGTTGGGTAGGAATAAACTATCTAGAGGCCCTTCAGTCACGAAGATAGTTTTAGTTTTGTCCACGTTATGTAAATTAAAGATGAGTGGCAAATCATCTCGGAATCTCATAGTTAAATATCTTAGTGGTGAGTCGTTAATGGCTCTTCCACTTAGACCTATGAGTTCCCCTTCCTCACTATAGAAAGGTAATACGATTCTTGGGTCTGTTCCAAGAACTCGGTCTTTATACTTAGGTGATAAGAAACTTAAGTTCTGAGGTGTTGGTGTGTAATATAGACTACTGTAATGCTCGGATGGTATCTTTCTATCTTCTAGATACTTCCTTGCAACTGCAACTTCACTACACGGTTTCATCAAAATCTTAAGATTTTCTTCACTCATAATATCATTCTTATTTAGGATATCTGTTCGTGGTACAAACTTAAAACTGTTGGCAGATGGCATTTTATGTCCACTTGCATGTTTCTTTGGTTTGACTCCCTTTTCCTTCATCCACTCCTTCATATACTCCTTATGAATCATAGAGAAGTTGTCTTTTAAGAAGTTAATTGATGATGTAGATTTACCACAATTATGACATTTATAGACAAAACTTTGGTCTACCACAAAGTGGTATCCACGAGCTTTATATGCATTCTTTTGAGAGTCTCCACAATAGAGACACGAGTGGTTAAGGGTGGTATCACCCTTCCATTTGGCATTGTCCAATGAGGACATCACCATACTTAAGTATTTTTTTTCTAACCATATCATAAGTACCATTATACATGATACCCATGATATTGTCTAGAGGTATTTCTTAACTTTCGTCTGGCACGTGTGGTGCAGGTTCGGCCTTTTCATCTGCAATTGAAGCTTCAAGTTTAGACACGTTTTCTGACCACATTTTGTGTGCAGTTGCGTGTGAATCTTTTGCTGATTTCATCTGTTCAGGTAAAAAGGTCTCTTCTGTTACCAGTTCGGGTTCGATAGCTTTGAGTTTTTCCAGTTTATACTCTAAATCTGTTTGTGACATGTTAATCTCCTAGTTTGTTTAACTTATTATTTATTCTTTAATGATTCCAATCCACCCTTTTTTGGGACTTGAATCACATATCTTGTTTCATTTATAACGGGTTTTTCTTCTTCCGTTTTTCTTGCAATTAACCCTACACTACTAATCAATAGTAACACTGCAAGTGGGTCAAACACAAAGATAAGTGCAAAAATGACCCATCTTACTGCATTGTCAAGGTACTTGACAGACTCTTCTTGACCATAAATTACCTCTGCAATGTACTTGATAGGGCCAATCTCCCCTTCTTGTTTCAATTGTTCTCTTTTTAGTGGCATCAACTCTTCATTATATGCAACCACTTGGTCTATTATACCATCCATGTCCTCAGCAATCAACCCCCTTTCTTCTTTTTGTCTACGGTCAATGTAGTTACGGTCTTTGGGTTGTGCAGTTGCAATGATGGTGTCTAGTCCCTCTAGACGAGTCTCTAGACGTTTTAGTTTACCTTCCTCACCACTGATACGTTTCTCTATGATGGACATCTCTAATGAGAAGGAGTCACCTTGTAGTGTTTGGTCGATGTTTGCTTTAGATAGGAATCCAAAGATACCTAGTGATGTGATTAACATTAACACTATGACACTGGTCACTAGATACCATTTTTGGTAGTTTAACTTATCCCATAGTAAATGGATGTAGGCTGCAGTAACTAACTTACCAAACTCTAGTACACTTGCCATCACGACAACACTCAGGTATGCACCTGCAAATATTGTTGCAAGTCCTAACACGGAAAAGTATGCAGCTATTACTGCAATTCCAATAGAGGTACCTAGGGCTAGGTAATTCAACCATTTCATAATTTATCTTCTAGAAATCAAATCAAATATCTTTGATGGTACTTGTTTCTTCTTCTTTTTGACAATAGGTACATCTGTCGATACTGCACTTCCAGTCGCATTCATCGCTGCATCTTCCCATTGTTTCTTGTTTTCTTCGTCTCTTTTTTTCTTATCGTAAGTCATCTGATGTCACCAATACCCTGTGTTCGTTATTTACATAACCCACATATACTTTAACTCCAAATATTGTACTTAGTTCTTCAACTATATGTACTGGAGTTTTATTTTGAAATAATATGGTACCTTGTTCTAAATCTCTCTTCAGATTGTATACATTTCCCTTATGCAATTCATCCAGTTCTATAACTTCATCCAACATTGTGGGATAGAATGCACCGTCTTCTTTTATGTGAGTGTAAAACTTCTCACATAGTTGTTCTGTTTCTTCAGGACTTAGTTTACACTCTTCCTTCAACAATGCAATTGCAATTGCATATGAAGCAAACGCAGTCTTACCAAAGGGCACCTTTTGAATAATACGTTTAAGATTGAACACTAAACGATGTAGTGCATTAATAGAAGACTCTTCTGCAGAATTTGACGGGGTCTTGTCCTTGAGTCTTAGTCCATTCTTATCAATAAGTCCAAATTTGAACGCATCAAATTTATTAAATGGTGTTACCAACATTTTAAGGATTTTGAATACTATGATTGTGTCTATAATTGCCATATAACTATTTAGGTTGTTTTAAACCTCTACCTTAAAAAATGGAGCCCGCAACAAGAGTCGAACTCGTGACATCTTCATTACAAGTGAAGTGCTCTACCAACTGAGCTATACGGGCGTGTTTTATAATTCTCTAAGTCTCGATGCAAGGGTAAGGTCTACAACTGAGTCTAGTTTAAATGACTCATCGACATACCCAAGATAGAGTAACATTGTTTTGATTGAAGACCAGTAATTCCCATCTTTAATCTTAAACTCCAACATCCTCATACATGCATCATAACCAAATACATTGAATATGCATATAAGATGATTTAACATGAGACGTTCTCTCAGTTCACCATTTTCATGGTATCTATGGAGAAGTCGTTTAAGATATCTAAACCTTCTCAAGTCTTCTTGGAATTCCTCAATGTCTGAACATTGAGGGTCATCGTAGTGTTTCATTGCAAAGGCTGTAAAATTCTTTGCATTTATTTTATCAAAAAGACCCATAATATTATAATTTAGTTTGTTTGTAAAAGTATTTATACAACAATTTCTAGGGGTGCATTCAACTCATCCCATGAAGTTTCATAATCAGACTCACCGTCTGCAAACTTCATTACACCTAATTTTTCGTACTCTTCTATAAGTCTGTCGGGTAAGAGTCCAACCTTTTTTAGGTTAGGGACGATTCTAGTAAAAAGGAGTTCTTGGAATTGATTATTCAATGCAGTACCCTCGTACCATATTGCAGTCTCTTCTACATCGAAACCATAGTGTTCCCAACATTCAAATTGTTTAAATCTATGTCTCAACACACTACATGCTTCTAAACAGAAGTCTTCTCTCTCTACGAGTTCTTCAGGGGTAAGTGTTTTAACAAACTTTTCTAAGTAATTGACTCCAAAGGTAACATGTCTAGCTTCATCTCTAATTACTAGTGTAAGAATATTCCTTAACACTGGGTCTTGAGTTGTAGACCTTATAGTATTGAAAATTGCAAGTGCAAGACCTTCAATAATAATCTGCATTCCTATGAATTTTAAATCCCACCTTTCATCGGTCAATACTTTGTCCAATAGGGATTTTAGAGGAGCACCTACAGAAAATATCTTACCTACTCTTGTCTGTAAGTATTTGTTGAACACTTCTACATGTCTTGCTTCATCGAATGTTTGTGAAGCTGCATATAGTTTTGCATTGAAAGTGGGAGCGCATGATGCAAGTTGAGATGCAACTAATAATGCACCTTGTTCACCATGTAGTAATTGTGAGAGTGTCCAGTGTTGTAAGTCTTTAACAAAACTTTTTTGTTTTTCATCTGATAGGTTTGAATAACCTTCGTGGTGTTTCCATGCACTATGGAAGAACTGATGTACCATAGGATTTTCATCACCATTAGGTTCATCCCAATTGATATCCTTTTCTGCATTCCAGTTCTTTTCCTTACCAAGTTCATATAGTTTCTTGATTCTATCGTCTTGGACTGTATAGTCCCAGTTATATGCACCTGTTAAAGGAGTGTTGAAAATCTCTACGACATCATCAGGTTGGAGTTCTTTTTCTACTGGGTAGGATGTATCCTCAAAAGAGAGGAGGGTTTTAGGCGGAGAGGTAACTTTAGTTATCTTCATATTTCTTCAATAATGTAGGGGTTGGGTTAGATTGAACCGTATACCTTAAATGAACCTGTCTGCAACTTCTCAAGTTTAACAGTTAAATTTAGGGTTTCAGTTTTAGTTTCGAACTCATCGAATGGTGTATCCACTGACTTACCAAACTGGTCACCATATCTAGTGAACCCAATAGTATGTGTTCCTGATTCTGTAAATTCACCGTGGTCAATTGCACCAGTTTCAGTAGTTGAAAGACCTAATTGATGAAGTTTTGCTTCAATTTGTTTCAATGCAGCTTTAGGATTAAGATATTCTGACACTGCAGTGTGTCCAAGAATTGCATTAATCTTTGCTTTTACTTCTGCACTATCCAAATCATAAGGTTTTGGTGTTGATGATAAACCTGCGGCACCACTACCATCATGGTCTTCTATTATAAAATCTCTAAACTTTTTCATATTATTATCCTGTTTGTTAAGTTAAATCCCATCCTTTGTTGGGAGTTGTCAATGAACTGTAGAAAGAAGTTTGGTTTGTAACACCCAATACAATCATAGGACATCCTGCTATTTGATTATACTGAAATACATGAGCACCATTACCTTCTGAAACCAATTGATTTTTATGGAATGCTTTTTGTGTATTACCAGTTAAGAAGATAAACGATTTATCTTTACCAATAGTCTTCATATACTCCATCATTGGGTCAACATTCGAAAGTCCATGGACATCACTATCTTCTTCCCAAACTTTTAAAGTCTCAGCTTCAATCATAAGACCAAGCAATGTAACCATTGATGTGTCTGCATAATTAGCATCTAGTGCAATTAGTTTTGGGTTATAACAAACTGCAGTTACCAATGTTTCGTGTTGTCTTTGAGGGTCGTCTGACCAACCGAGGGATGGAACCCATCCTTCAGGAGGAGTCCAACCTAATGCTGGTGCTTTGGGTTCTACTAAGAGTCTATATCCAACGAATGCACCATCATTTAAGTACTTCCAAATAAAACTATTTGGTAATGCAAGTAATGTATCGTGATGTGCAAAATAATTAGTCTTCTTTGCGGCATCATCTGCACCAAAAAGAATCCCCTGAGCTTCTAGTCTTTCTATATTCTCTGCAGTCCAAATTAAATTCTTTTCTGCATCTGATAATGCCGAAGTACTAAACTCTGAAGTGTATGCCATTTCCTATCCTTTATAAACTAATTATTAAATTATGCAACTGCAGTTATGTTACCAGCAGCAGTTCCGATTCCAACAACAGAAGTAATTGTACTTACAGTAGCAGTTCCTTTGTCCTTAATCGTTCCACCAGCAAGTGCAACAGGGTTTACACCGATTGAAAGTACATCGTCAGCAGCGATATCTGCAGATGCAGCTGCAACTACTAGACTGAATGTAAGTTCGTTAGTACCAGTTCCACTAGCATATACTAATGAGTGTGGGCCTCTTCCTGTTCCTGTTCCTTCATTACCGTTAAGTACTGAAAGTGTAGGACTTCCTGTTACGTCAACTGCTTCGTTGAATATAACTTTTGCAGATAGTGTTGAACCAACAGACACGTCATGTGCAGTTGAAATCCAATCAATATCAGTAATGTCAGCAGCACCAAGTGCAACGGTAAAGTTTTTCATTGCAACAAGTGTTTCAGTTCTAACTCTAGAACCTACTGTTGTTGCTAATTCCCATCCGTGTGGTTTTGCTTGTGTTTTTGTTTTCTCAGCATCAGATAACCAATTTGGTTTAGATTCTGTTCCTGAAGTGTGTCCCCATAATGCCATTTTATTTTCTCCGTTTATCTATTAGCAACCTTTAGGATTGCGTTATAAGTTGTTTTGAAAGATTTTATATCTTTCTGTAAAAGTCGTAGGTATTTAGACCTTTCCGTACTCTTAATTTTCATTAATATATCATATACTTTAGATGCATCATCAGCTTTCAACTTCATTTTTTTCATGTCGTCTGTTCTGATTTCTGTATCTTTTCCAGTATCCTGAATAGATGCTAACTGAGTTAACATATTTGCATCAGGTCTTAACTGCATACCTACTGCTGTTGATGATAATGCCCAAACTGCTCTTTGGATAACATCTTCTTCTTCAGCTTCTTTATACTTCCCACCAGCCATTGAACTGATTTTATTAAGAAGAACTTTCAATTCTTTTTCGTTTTTTGCCTTTGCAACTGCACGAGCAACCTTTTGGTTCCCTGCATCAGACATCATTCCGAAGTCTGCAACCTTTTCCATGACGGCATTGACCTTTTTGGCCTCACCTTTCATATAACCGAGTTTTTTAATTTTCTCTTTAAAGGTCTTGTATCTAGCGTCAACTCTATCCATAGTATTATCTACTCTGAGTCCGATTCTTTTTCTTTTTTCTTATCTATTGCTTTTTGCAATGCAGGTGGTAATTCACCCTCTTTAACTGATTCTTTCTTACCGTCTTTACCAGCTTCTGAATCACTATTCCAGTTGTTATCGATGTAATCAAAGAATTCTTTCTTCTTATCACCTTCTAATTCATCGGGTGATGTAACTCCAAACTTCTTTAACACACCGTCAAAGAACTTTTTATATTCTGCAGAACCTTCTGCAATTTTTTTTGATGCTTCGATTAACGAATCCGTTAATCCTAATTTATATCCTGTGAAACTCATTGTTCTAGTTCTCCCTTATCGAAATAATCGAATAGTTTAGTTTTGTTTTCTTCGTTAAGTTCCATTGATTTTGCAAGTCGTCCTAACATGTTTTTTTCAGTAAGTTTACCAACAGATATGTCTTTTTCTAAAGCTGCAATCACTTCTTCTGCTGTAGACTCTTTTTCTACTTCGACTTCTTCCTTGTTCAGAATCTTTTGAGTGTTTACTTTACCAATCAAAGTGAAAATGGTGTCTCTTGCTTTTAGGACTGCTTCGTAATCTTTATTATACTTACTGTCCTTAAGTTCTTTGTCACCCATCTTTACAATAGACTGATATCCTTTTAGAACTGACTGCATGTCCTTAGACAATTTCTTTAATGCATCAACCTCTTTATCAGTGACCTCTTGTAGTACAGGTACATCAAAGTTTTCCAATAGCGCATCAATCTCCTCTGAGATGATGTCATCTTCGGTTTTAACAACTGTGTTCTCCTGAATTCCAGTACGAACCTGTTGCAGTATTTCTTTCCAATTTTCTGATTTAAAACTCATATGTTTATTTATGTAATTTGAATTCTAAGTACCAAGTTATTCTGTCCTTTTAACAGTCTATGGTACCCCATTTTAGGTATTCTGTATGTCATACCCACCTTTAACACTTCAGGAAGTTTATCATCTAACTGGAGCTTCCAGTTAGTTCCTGATAATACATGTACAAGTCGTGACTCTCTGTCTCTATGCCAGACCAGTTCGTCTTCTTCAACCGAATCAGTGAAAGTTCTAATTATGAACTTAACTCCTGTTCCGTGTTGTTCTGTAACCTCTTCACTGTAAGGTTTAGTCGTCACCTTCATAGTAGTTGTCCGATTTCTCTCTGTAACCATAAAAACTACCCTCTTTTACAGGTGGTTCTAGGTCAAATATACCTTGAACCCAATTCTCTGCAGTATTCTCTGCATATGTTTCTGAATGACCATGCACCTTTCTAGTTGCACTCCAATCATCCTTTTCGTATAACTCTACTTCAAAACCCTTTACTGTCTTAAAGACTTCTGCTTTTCTTTCACCTTGACTAAAGGTGTGATATAATTCTTTTTCCATACTAGTATATATGGTTTACCAAAAGAAGCTTCCACCACCACTTAAACCTAACTGTTTTGCATAATACGGCAATCTACATGCCCAATATCCTGCAGTGGTTTTGTCATTCTTAGTGTCACATTTATGTCTTGCAACAAAACTCTTTCGTGCTTCGGGGTTGTTTAACTTGACCTTAAGTCCTGTAGTGTCTCCCCATGTTATCTTTTTAATCTTGTCTCCGTCTTTGACGTAAACATAATACTTCTTTGAACCACCGACTTTAGGTGAGTTCAATTTAGGTTCCTTTTCATCTTCTTCCAGTATCATAGGACAATCTAATGGTACCATATTACCCTCATAGATTTCAAATTCACCTAAATCCGTCTCAATGATTTGTCTATCTACTTCAGTAAGTCTAAATCTTCCTTCTGCAAGTCTCTTCCTTGCTTCTTTAATGACCTCAAAATACATCATAGAACCCAATCTAAAGGGATTGTCGGTTATATTAGTGTTAGTCTCTTGTAGACTATCGACTGTCTCATGGATAGCCATATCCTTGAAAGTTTTCATGTTTATCCGTACATCTTTGCAAAGCTTAGAAGGTCAAGGGTTTCAAATCCACCTTGTGTATCTTCTACTCTAAATGCTAATTTTCCTTTCAACACTACTGGTTTAGCAGTGTAAGTAGACATTGACGAATATTGTAAGGTAGACCTTCCTTTACCGTTATCAGTTCGTTTTAGTCCTGATACTTCTGAACCATAGATAGAAAGTCCTTTCATCTTTGGTGCGGCTTCTAATAGTTTTTCTGCATTACGTTCTTTAATTATTTGCACTAATGATTTCATGTTATTTCTCGTCAAAATGTGTTATTGTTGATGGGTCACCGTATGAAGATTTACCTCTTGCAACTGAGTCAAAGTCTCTTAACTGTTTCTTATTACCAGTCATAGTTACATGAGTATCACTACCTTCTTTCTTGAATGATACCTTTAACTTCATCAACTTTGCAGACTGGTTAAACTTATCTGTTTCAGGTTTCTGTATACCCTTAACTTTATAAACAATCGTTTCTTCCTTCAGTTCTTCTTCGAACATTTCTCTGAAAGTACTCTCTACTGAGAATTTCTTTTGGAAAGGATACTTGTCTTTTAGTGGTTCATCGTCCATAACACCTTCTTTAGGAACACAATTCGGAACGTCTTTTCCATTCATCTTCTTCATTCCTACTTGTTTGTAGTCTTTCCAACATGGGTCATCTTCTGATAGACCTTTACATGGGTGTGTGTCTTCAGTGAATACAACACCTACATTTAGTTTGTACTTAACTTCTTCGTTTGCGTACTGGAGTGCTTTCTGTACTTCTTTCTTCTTAGAGAATCCTTTTTTGAACTTTTCAATCTGTTTGATTGCATAAGTCATTGCACCACCATGGTCAAGTGCAATCTCGATAGCTTTCTTAAGGTCTTTATCTCTGATTGGATTCTTTCTGAAGTATGTAGAAACCTCTTGTCCAGTTAATTTCTGACCATCCATTGAACCTTCTCCAAGGTTATCACCTTGTTTTAGAAGTTTCTTGGCTGCATTTCTGTCGTGGTATGTGAACTCATGTTCTTTCTTAGTCTTGTCGTCTCTTACGATGTAACCTTTTGGAGTCATCTTGGTGATTTTACCCATGTACTTGGCACCATCTTTTTGGTAGTAATCTACTTCTGTACCAACTTTAATTGAGTTCTTAGTCTCTGCACCCATACCATGTTTTGCAAGAACTCTATAGTTCTCTGAAATTGTTGATTCATCAAGGATTGACATTATGAAATCTTCTGCATCGTGTTTACCACTGACTTCACCAGTTTGTGATGCCCAACCTAGTAATTCATCTTCTACTTTAGAAGGTAAATCCTTGTTGTTTTTTCTGAAATCGTCAATTGCACGTTTGTGTTTTGTTATAAGTTTTTTCCAGTCTTTATCACTTGGATACATTTTGATTACTTTTTTGTAATCTTCTTCTAATGTTCCTTCTGATACAGTTTCTTCTGACATTTTTTCAACTGCAGACATAAACTTCTTAAGTTTATTTGAATCACCTGAAACAACAACTCCGTCTTTACCTGACCAAGAAATTTTAGTTTTATTTGATTTCAGTCCGTGTTTACTTGCCATCTTGACAACAAGATTTGATTGAACTGCATCATCAGTATGGATTACCATTTCTGCACTTTCTAATACTACTTCTTCTTTTATAGATTTAATAAAGTCTCTTTTACCTGCCTTGTACATTTGAACAACACCACTATGGTCTGTTATCATATACATGGATTGGATTGCTTCCAATTCTTTTGGTGTTAATCCTTTAATCTCTTTATTCCAGTAGTTTGCAATGTTCTTGTTCACACCCTTCTTTTGAGGTACATATGGGTCTCCTTCGACCTGCATATTACCTTCTTTTATAGGGGTAACCTCAATCTCTTCGTTGTATGGAAAACCTTTTAAAGGGTTGTCAAATACTTGAGAAAAATTCTTCTTTCTTTCAGACTTTTTCTCTTCATTGGCGAGTCTAGCTTGTGCAAGATATTCTTTCACATTCTCACCTGGCGTGTCCTGTTTGAACGATGATACTATCTCATCTGTTCCTATTTCTAGAACTCCGTTATCTGTTTTATTTCCGTTTGGCATTTGGTAAGCACCCCTTTTCCTTTAGTTTGTCCCTCATACGAGGTTCTTTTCTGTTATAATTTTGAGTAACGATACTCAGATTAGATTTGTCGTTGTTCATAGGATTGTTATCCTTATGATGTACGTCTTTATCAGCAGTAAGTTTCTTCTGATTTTTTAAACTTCTTCGTGCTTCGTTTCTCTTTGCACGTCTTTTAATTTGTTCGGGGTCTTTATGATATGACTCATATTCCTTTTTGTAGTCTCTGTCTTCTTCTACTTCAGACTCCTCGTTTTTGTTCTTATTCTTTGCATCATAGTCTTTGATAGACTTTTTTGCAGACTTCATCATTGCCTTTTGATGTGCCTTTTGTTGAGACTGTGTTCTCTTTTTCATTACATCTGAATGTCTTTCTTCTACAGATTCACCCTCTTCACCCATTGTCAAACCAGCTAATTGTTGTGCAATTACTGTAAGTTGTTGTTGAGGTATTGTCATCAGAAATTCCATCTGTTTCTTAGATAGACCTTTCATTTTTTTGATTGCATCCTGCATCCTACCTTCTTCTAACTCTTCACCGAACTTAAGGAATAACTTACCCTTTGATTGTTCTTTATCTGTAACTTTATGTCCAACCATTGCACCGATAGTGTTAATCATACCAAGACCTTTCTCGGGATTACTACTATACTCTTTTTCTAATCTGGCTGCAACTTTTTTAGTAATCAATTTAATGATATCTACAGCTGAAGTTACTAACTTACCTTCCTTTATGTGATAACCAGTATCGTCACAATGGTCACAACCTTTTCCACCACATTCGGGACAAGTCACCTTTGATTCTTCTAATTCAACTGACTCGTTTGCCTTTCTTGTTGCATCTCTTTTCTTTTGAATTGCAACATTCTCGGTCTCTTTCTCTTTCTCTAATCCAAGTTTAGAATTCTCTCTCTCATGTCTATCTTTTAACGATTCAAGTTCCTTTTCTTGTTTAACTTTAAGGTCTTCCAACTCTTGAACCTGTTGTGCTTTTGCATGAGCAGCTTTGACTGCAACGGGTTCTTCCGTAAACATTGATTGAAAAGACTGAATTTTATCCTCTCGTGCAAGTTTCTGTACTTTTAATATATCGTTTAATAAATCCATAATACTATTTAGTCTTTTTGAGATGTAACTCTCGTTGTTTCCAAGAGAGAGCAGGTTTGTTTGAAGGGAATATGGTAGTCCATGACATGAGTTTACCATAAAGACCATTTGTCTTCTGTTTAAGTGATGCAAGTGTATCATCATTCTCTATCTTAATGAAGTCTCTACCAAACAACTTTTGCAATTTGATTGCATTTGCATTTGATTTGTTCCAATCTCCAGTAACAATTTCGGGTGGAACTTTACGAGGTCTCATTTGATTTCGTTTTTGTGCATTCTCTAGTGATGTTTGAACATAAATCATCTTAGATTCATATCCAAGTGCATCTAAATGTTTCTTATATGCTTTAATCTTACTGTCGTTTGCACTAGTAGTGTCAAAGATAAGTCCTAGTCTGTTACCGATATACAAGTCCATACCTATTTTAGTGGTCACCTTTGCTCTTGCACGGATAGGGTCATAGTCTTTAGGGTCGTTCTTAGATAGGTCTAATGATAATCCTGCTTTCTTAAGACCTTTCTCAAATGCATTATCTGTATTAACTAATTTAAGTCCCAATGATTTAAGGGAAAGACCATCAACCACTTCTGATTTACCACTGCCTGGGCCTCCCATTAGAAAGACTGCTTTAAAGATTCCTTGGTCATAGACTCCTTCATTAAGTAAGTCCTCTTGCATGTAAGATGGTAGTGTACTCTCTGAGATGTTCATTCCCTTTTTTACTGCCTTCCAAAGTGTCTTTGCATGTTTTTTATCGGGGACACCCGATTCAAAGGAATCATAATCCCCATCTGATGCAGCTTGTCTCATTTTAGATGCAGACATTCCACTTACATCATCGGAGTCGGGGTCTCTTTCCCCTGCAGATATAATATCAATTGAATCAAACTTATAGTAACCATGTTTTCCTTTCACACCATTGTATTTGTTGAGTAACATCTCAAATTCTTTAATTCTATCTGAACCAACCACCATTCTAACCTTACTGTAACCTTGGTCTTGTAGTGCAGTTGCAATTTCGAACACTTGTCGTGCTTTAGTGTTCACAATACCTACCTTCTTACCGAAGAATTTATTCATAAAGTTCCATTTAGTTTTATAATCTAATGGATTCTTCTTGGAGTCTTGTGAGTGTGACATGAACACTAGAGGTTCAAAACCACCACTGGTAGAGTTTTTTAACTTTTCTATTAATTTTGCATGTCCAACTGTAGGTGGATTGAATCTACCAAAAGTAAACACTGCACTCTTTTCTTTTGCTTCGAATATGGATTTAAAACTTTTCATTACTTGTCCCATGCTTTTGCAGCGTTGAAGTTATTCATAGAGAATTCCATCCTGTCAACTAATTTAACTGCACTTCCGTCTGAGTCGATTGCAACATATCCTTCAGGATTAACTACTTTAAATCCGTTATCTACCTTCACGAAGGTTCCAATACTCTTTACTCTATTTAGTGCTGTAACAATAAGGGATTTTGACTCTATCAACCCACCTTGGAATTTTGCAAGGTTATCAATCATCACTTTGATGGAGTTTAAGTCTCTCATAACATCCTTACCAATCTGTATCTTGATGTCTTTAGTCTTCTGCATCTTAACTTTTGCAACTATCTTATCTTTCCAGTATTTCTCTACATGGGTGAGGTAGTCCTTTCCGTTAGGGTTCCACTTACCTGCACGGACAAGTGTATTAGTGTATGTCTTGTATGATGCACCTGCAGCTCCTTTACTGTTGAGAACATTTTGAACATCATTAAACTTCTTAAGGTCTTTGTTTGTTATACCATGGAAATTTTTACCAGTCGAAGTAAGTGCATTGGTTAACTGAAGTGTTTCCTTTGCAGTCATGTTTCCGTAACCAGTCACATCCTTGTATGTTGCATCATCAGTCCAAACATCTGATGTAGACTTGGGTGCATTTGCACCAAACGATGCACTTAGTGATTCTATAGTAGACCCTGAATAAGTTGTGTGGAAGACGATACCCATTTTCGTTGAGTTGATTTCATTATAAAGTTTCGAACCTTCAAGAACTGCATATAAGATTGTATTGGGGTGAAATGTGAGATACTTCTTATCATCTATCGTCTCACTAGATTTGTCGTTAGTGTACATCAAATCACCCTGTAGGATTTCTTTCATTCCCATCTTGGATAGGTATTTAAATGATGTTAAAAACTTCTCTTCTAAACTACCCTTAAGTTCGGGTGCATCTTTGATTTGTTGTTCGGATGTGTAGAATAATGGTTCTTTATTGAATAGGGATTTCTTTGCAACAAAGAATTCTTTAGTCTCGGGATGTGGCCCGCAGAATATAGCAGGAGCACCATCCCATTTAACAGTCATCTTGACTCTACCTGTTGCATGTCCTTTTAACATGTCCCTAAGTTCTCTCAGGAAGTTGATAGATGCACGACCACCTGCAATACCATTGTTGATGATTTCGTCTTCTAGGTGTTCTAAATGTACGTTTGTGACTGCCATTAAAGTAGGTTCCTGTTAAGTTACCTACTATTTATGTTTTTGATAAGGGCGTGGACTTGAGTTTTAACTCGATATCATGCAATTCTGTAGTTAGACTTGTGATTTTGCATACATCCTTAGTTTTTTTTGCATCGCGTAACATAGTTTTGACTTCTATCTTCCTTGATAGAATGTCAATAACGTCTGTTTGATTCAAAAATTTACTCATAATGTTTAACCTAATACTATTTAGGTCATTTATCTTATTAACTTTTAGGTTTAGGTATATAATGGGTACTTGTAAAATGTCCAATAATAGTGTCTGTTCCATAGATTCTTTGGATACCTTCTTGCACCAATGTACGACCTTCGTCTATTACCTTTACACTTGTCTGTAGTGTTTCAAGAACTTCTCCAACTTTAATTGCACCCTCATAAGTTATTTCTAACTTTGTTGTGGGACAGAATTTTTGTTGTTGAAATAATGCACATCCACCCATAGCATAATCTGCACATGCAGCTCTGAAAGGGCCTCCACAATGAGTGTAAGGTGCTTGTAATTGTGTAGAATGCCACCAACTTATTTCATTCGCCCATGAAAGATGTTTGTCAATAACTTTCCAACCCGAAAATCCTACATCATCGGGAAACTGCCAATTTAGATTTGTCCATACATAAAATGCAGGTTCCATCTCTTGGTCTAGTTTTCCTACATTCTGTCCTGCATCATCCCATGATACACCTTTCTCTAATCTTGATTCAACTTCTGCATGGTCACCAAATCCCTTTTGGGATAATGGAGTCCATCCATCTGCTAATAATATTTCTCTATTTGTCATTTCCTTCTCCTATATTTTAAAATCACCAAACTTTGAACTTCTTCCTCTGTCTGCAACAGGGATGGAGTCATCGTATGAATTAGTATTTTCAATTAACTCTTCTTGAGCTTCTTGTTCACAATCGTACAACTTCATACGACTTCTATCGACACCTATGACGAACCTTTTGAATACGGTGGGGTCATTGTATCTGTTCTTCAACTGTTTAACCACTAACTGGTCTAACTCGTCTAACTCTTCAGATGTAATCAGTGCAAACATAAAGTCTGCAGTTGCAGGTAATCCGAATGACTCTGAGGTATCTGTAAGTTCTACATCTGTTGAACCAAAACCACTACGAGTTGTCTGTGTTGCACTCATGATTGGTACATCAAACTCCACTGCAAGTCCTCTCAACTCCTCTGCAATACTCTTAACTAGTGTATAACTGTTTGCACCAGCACCAGGCTTAATCCTGTGAGATGCACATATGTTAAGGTAATCGATGAATATCATGTCGGGTTTAAAGTCTTTCTTAATTTCCAACTCTTGTAATAGATGTCTGAAGTGTCCAACATGAGCAGCTGCAGTTGGATATTCTTTGATGATAAGTTTACCAGTAGTCTTACCTTTAAGTTTCTCTACCTTCTTACCATACATTGACTTGTTCAATCCTGCTAAATCTTGGATAGGAACATTAAGAATATTTGCATCAATTCTCTCTGCAATCTTCTCTTCTGACATTTCAAGTGTAATGTATAACACATTCTTGTTCATCATCAAGTGACTAGATGCCATGTGACACATGAAAAGGGATTTACCGACACCTGTTCCTGCAAGGCAGATATTCAAGGTTTTATTCGGTAAACCACCCTTAGTAACTTTGTTGAAGTATTCCAAGTCGAATGGAATCTTCTCTTCTTCAGTATTATAGAACTCCCATCGAGCATCTGCATCTTCTAATACATCATGACCAATGTGTGTGTCAAATGATATTGCAAGTGCATCTTTAAGTAATTCGGGTATTTCCCCTGTAGACCTTTTTGAGGTCTTATCAATAACTTCGATACTCTCCATGACTGCAATATAGATTGCTCTATCTTTGCACCATTGTTCTGTTTCGTCCATCAACCATTTCTGAGGTGTCTCTTCTTTGTCTTTTTGAATGTTTGAACAAACTGTCTTTGCATTTTTCAGAACCGTTTCGGGTATCTTCGAATTGTTATCTAAATTAATCAGTAAGGCTTCTGCAGTTGGGATGTTAGTATACTTTTCAAAGTATGCTTTAACTTCTTGAAAGATGATTCTTTCATCGGGTTCAGTAAAGTATTCGTCCTTTACAAATGGAATAGTCTTTCGTGCAAACTCTTCACTCTGCACTAAATTCTTTAATATGGTTGTCTCTATTCGTCTCTGTTCTGTCATAATTTTCTCACTGTTCTCATTCTATCAATTGGCATTTCTCTACCAATCACCCTATGAAAAAACATTACCAAAGTTAATCTATCTTCACCATTGTCCAGTCCAAGGTTGTTTGCACTATGGTGGACATTACCGTGAAATAGAGTTAACCTATTGTATTTACCTTTAACATCAACAGTCTTCTCAAACTGGTTATTATGTTCCTCTTGAACTTCCATTTCAATTTCTGATATGGAACCTCTAAGGTTAGACGCTCTCTTTTGTTCTGTATGGTCTAGGTTGATTAGTGTTCCTTCTTTACTAGTATACAATGAAGTTCCACTATTTACTAGTGGGTTTTCATTTAAATATAAAATACCAGTCATGAAACAATTATCGTTATGCACCCATCCATGATGGAGGGTTGATGGTATCTTTTGAAATGTCATTGATACATCTACATCTGTGTGGTCGATACTTTCCATGTCATGGAATAGTGCAATCACCTTTTTGTTTATGTTGTCATATAGGAAAGGGTCTATGTCACGCAGTTCGGGTGACCTAATACCAGCCCATCTACCATCGGGTTCGGGGGTGAAAATTAATTGTTTAGAGAACTCCACCATTTGATGGGGTTCATCTAAAAAGTTATCAACTATCGTTATCGGTATCATCTACTTCTGAAATTCCTTCATCAATATTACTACCATATCGGAAATATTCATTTGCTACTAGTTCTAATTTTTCCATCACATCTGGCGTGAAGTATTTTTCGGGATTGTTGTTAATCGTCTTACCAAATTCAGATTTACCGTTTGGTAATAGAACTCTTGTACTTGATTTCTGAAATACTCCAAATGCAAGTGCCATGTCTAATAGACCATAGTACCTATCCAGTCCTTTTTCATATGATAACCTTACATCAACCATTCTGTTTTCCACAGTCAATCTTGACTTTGCATTCTTACAATGAATGATATTACCAACTACTTCTGTTCCTTCCTTTTCTTTCTTCTTAGATAAGAATATGATTGATGATGCAGCGTACTTGAGTCCACTACCACCACCCATTTCTTTCTGAGGGAACATAGAACCAATCACATCATATGTGTGGTTCGTGACTATCATGGGAACACCGACTCTACCTAATTTCAATGTCAATACTCTGAATGCACCTTTGGTGATTTGAGCACGAGTCATATCTTTAGTCTCTTTACCTTCTGCAGTGTCTTCGATTTCTTTGGTTGTTGATAACATACCAAGTGAATCTAAACAGAACATCATAGGTGGACGTTTGGCTTGGGGGGTTTCTGCATACTTATCCAGTATACTAATTGCTTGATTTCTGAACTCTTGCACTGTAACTACAGGAACTATAACAACTCTCTTAGAGTCAATTCCCCTAGATTCAATCATATCTCTTGATATTGCAGATTCAGATTCGAAGTAGATTACGGCTGCATCTTTGTTGTCATCTAGAAACTGTTTTACCATTCCTAGTGCAAAGAAGGTCTTACCTGTTGCAGACTCACCTGCAATTGCAGTAATCTTGTTTGATGGTAATCCTCCATATAATGAACCACTCAATAGTGCATTGAAAATATGTGAACCAGTATCTATAAACGAATCAACGTCTCCAGCTGCAACACCATCATTGACGATACTTGCATACTCATTACCACTTGCCTTTACTAGGTCTTTTAAAAAACTCATAATTAATCCTCTGTTTGTAAGTTCTATTATACTACTATATTGTCACTCTGTCTAGTCGATTTTTGATATTAATTCACCCATCATGTCTACATCAACTCCTTCCATTGCTATACCCATTGGTAGTGATGCTGGAAAATTTGAATCCCATTCGGGTGTACCAAGTTGATAATTTATTGTACGAGTTCCATCATATTCTGTAACACTTGCATATAATGAACTCCTCACAATGACCATATTCTTTTCCTTATGCATCAGAATGAAGTTGAGGTCAAACCCATTCATCGTTATCCACCCCTCAGTATTTCTAAAACTTCTTGAATATCTTGTTGAAGTATCTATACCATCAATGAATTCCCTACTCACGATACTTCCATCGTTATCTAATATCATCTGACCTATTTTTGCTTGGTCTTTTGCGGAAATCTCTACACAACAATACGATAATGTGTTGCCGGCCATATCTTTCCACCAAAAGACATCCTGTATTCCCAATTGGGAAAATAGATATCTATCTGCAAATTCAGATACATCCATTCCTGTTGCACGAGTAAGAATTTCACCCAATATCTGGCTGTCACAATTACTATAGATATGAACTTGTTGTCTCCATGAACCATCTCTATCGTAATTCCAAAATGGTGGGGGGGTTGTAGATGGATACAAACTTCGGTTTATACATGGGGACAATTGGTCATGAAGATAGGTTATTGTCCCACCATCGGGATTTTCTTGGCATTCAAAGAATTCATAAGAAGAATAATTATTAGAACACATAACCTGTAGACCACTTCTATGGTCTAGCAAGTGTCCAATAGTAACCATCTGACCTTGACTTCTACCATACCATTCGGTTATAAAATCATCTGACCTCTGTTCTAATGATTGTATGAATCCGTTGTCTATTGCAATACCTACTAAAATACTCATAAAGGACTTAGTTACTGACCAAGTACCTGTTTTGTCATACTCGTCATTATAGGCATAATAGTCCTGTATTTGTTGTTCAGTAAGTGCTGTTTGTTTTGTAATTACTGCAGTTGCTTCGTTCCCTGTTATATCTCGGTAGTCCTCTCTTAAGAGTTCACCATCCTTATATATTACTAATGCCTGTGTATAGAATCCATCTTGCATGATGTACTCGACTGCATCACTGTAGTCCCCATAATAAGTAGTATCATTACCACAATTGGATGTGCAACCACTAGGTGGTGGAGGTGGTGTAGAGGCAGTCTCTACAGGTGTCCAGTTATTGGAACTCCCTCCTCCACAAGAGGCAAGGAATAGTGCAGTTAGTAGTAAGGTACAAGCTTTGTTTAGTTTTCTCATTATTGTATTATACAATAAAAAGGGGGTCGTTGTCTAGAGAGTTTTGGTTTTTTCTTTGATTAATCTTTCAGCAATCTGACACATTTTCTCGTCAACTTTGACATGTTCTTCCATCATGGTCTTGAGGGTATGTATTTGAACTTCCATATATGCCATCATGGAAAATATCATAATTATCATCCCAATATAGAATATGTCTATTAGGGAAATTATCATTAGAGAACCTCGTCTATCTGTTCTTGGGTGACAGTCCCGTTTTCTAATAAGAGTTTACGATGTTCTAAGTGTCTTGCGTCTGTAGTGTCTTTGTTCTCACCAGTGTACAGTACTGCATGGTGTTGGTCAATCATTTGTTGATTTACTGAGACTCTTGTTTCTGTTTCGAACACTGGGTGTCCTTCGTTGTCGTGTTTTGTGACAAAAAGTTCTCCAAGTATGCGTCCGAACTTTCCTTTGTCATGGCTAACGAGTGTAACATCACCTTCTGAAAGTAACTTCTTAAGATTTGCTTTAGCGGCTTTTCCAAAGATTTTCTCCACTAGGTCTCTTGTTCTAGACTCGGGGGTATCTATACCCATTAGTCTAACTCTTTGTTTTTTAAGGACTGTTGAAAATCCTAGGTCAATATCAACATCAATAGTATCACCGTCTACTACTTTGGTCACAGTTACATGAAATTCACTATGTTTAAATAATTTACCCATAATGTTATTTATCCAAAAAAGGAGTCTAAGGATGCAACTTGTTCAGTATTCCACCCTATTAAATCGATGACTTTTCTAAGAGGTTCGATGAATGACTTGTCGAATTGCATATCATAGTCCACAAATCTATGAAGGTCGAACTCTCTTGGTAATACATTTGCAAATGATATAACATTCTCATTGATAGGATTTGGAACAGTCAAGTATGTGAAGTGAATCTTATCACTGTTTTTAATGACCTCATATCTCTTATCAAGATTCTTCTTTTTAAGTTCATGGTTGTAAAGTAATGCACCTCTGACATGGATTGGTGTACCCTTTCCATAGATACTAGATGCATCCCTGTAATTGTGGAGGTTGTTACAACCCCTTGGAGACGACATATCTTCAACTGCAAGTCTACGGAAGTCCTTTCTTGTGTATTCCACGAAATCCCAAAGTTCTTGTTCTGTTCCATTCATAACTACATCGAACACTTCTGTAAGCTTCTTTCTGACCCACTGAGGTGTACTGGACTTTGCAGTCTCAATACCCATCATCTTCAACTTAGGTTTTGCATATCGAACTCCCTCGTTGTCCAAGACATTTAGGATGTATCTTTTCTTTGCAGTCCATATTCCACGGTCTGCAATAATCTCTCTACCCATCTCCATCTTCTGTTGGAAGGCATTAGTGTAATCTGCAAGTTCATCATATCCCTTTGCAAGAACACCTTCGACTTTATCAATTGCAATAGTATTTAAGAAGTCACAAATTTTTCCTCGTGGTGTATCTTCGGGAAACACTTGTGACACTAGGTCATCAAAAGTGATGTAGACTGAATCGGTATCCATTGCAATCACATAGTCTTTGTCTTCTGTTGAAAGGACTTTATTCATCCATGTGTTGATAGATTTCTCTGCAGTCTTAATAATCAACTGACCCGACATAGTAATTGCTTCTGCAAGGTTAGGGTCAAAGAATGCAAAGTATTGATTTGCAAGAGCTCCATATGCAGAGTTAAGTGCAATCTTACGAACCTGTTGATTGTTATATGCACGTTTGATAAGTGTATCAAGTTCCCTATTACGTTTTGGGTCATCACATGATTCTTTCTCAATCTGATACTCAATCATCTTCTTCTTCCACAGTTTTCTTTCCTCATAGAAAGTCTCCATGAGTTCGGGAAGGAATCCTTGTTTGTCTCTTGTGAACATTACTCCGTTAGGTGTTACAGTTCTGTTTGATTGTTTGAGTGATGAAAGGTCTACGTCACCATCCAACATCTTCTGAACATTGACATCCATTCTCTGACCACCCTTAATCATTTTCTCGGGTGAGATATTGTGTTGCATAATGATATGGGGATAGAGTGAGTTCAAGTCAAATGACATAACCCAGTTGTGTCTACCTACCAATGGTTCTTTGACATATGCACCAACAATAGAATGTTGTTTACTTCTATCCAACTTCTGAGGTGGTGTTTGTATGTTCTGTTCTTTGAGGAAGTTGTAGATGATTGTTTCCCAGTACTTAACCATACCAAAGGTATCTGCAAAGTTACACTTTGCATTGTAAGCCATTGAGTATGTGAGTTCTAGTAACCCCATCTTATCTTCTAAGTCTTCTACAAGTGTCACATCTTTGACATTGTATTCTAAGAATAGTGGATAGTTCTCTTTGTAAAGGGTATGTAATGAACCATATTGTGAATAATCAATCTTTGCTTTATCTAATTCAACATGTGCAATGTGATTAAGTGAGTATGATTCTTGGTTTACGAATGTATGTTTCTTGTACAGTTCCATATAGTCAAGAATATTGATACCATAGAGATTAAACACCATGACCTTTTGACCATAGTTATTTGTGTAGTCTCTTACATCAGACATATTCCAAGGTGAGAACTTCTTATGGTGTCCTTCACCGAATAGTTTATCTACACGATTACAAAGATACGTCATGTCAAATGCATCAACATTCCATCCTGTAACAATGTCAAAAGATTCCTTTCTCCAGTACTTAATGAACTCAGTTAGTAGTTGTGCTTCATCAACACATTCATAATAATGAACATTTGCAGGTGCATCCCAAGGGCCGATACCAAAGGTATGTGCCATATGTCTGAATGGTTTGATGGTGATTGCATTTACTTTCTCTTCTGCAAGTGTAGGTTCGGGGAATCCGCTCTCCGACTCACACTCGATGTCAAGTGTTGCAACCTTGATTTTCATTGGGTCGTATTTGATTTCACCCTGAAACTTATCAGCTATGTAAGTATAAACATACTTATCATAACCGTGAATCTCAAAGTTATCTACTTGACTGTATTGTTCTCGGAACTTTCTTGCACCACCCATGGTGTCAAGATTAACAACATCAAGTGGTTTACCATCTAAAGAACGATAAGGAGAATCCTTTTTCTTAGAGGTTACGAAGTGGTTAGGACGATAAGCAACAGATAACTTCACCTGTTTCTTACCTTGGTAACCTTTTACTAGAATTTTGTCTCTAGTTCGACATACGTTTGTATAGAAATCCATGTAGTTATTATACTACAGTTGGTCTTATTCTACAAGTGTTTTTCTTGAGGGATGTTGTAATTCTTTTACTGATTTGAGTTTGTCTTGTGCATCTGCAAGTTGACCAACTAGTTCATCTACTGCAGAGACAACATCGGGATGTTCTCCTATACCTGCTGGGTTTGATTGATAAACTGAGATGTTTGCAGTGTGTACTGCAATGTCACCTTCGTATTTCTTTACTAATGCACCTAATATATCTGCCATTATTTATTTCCTGTTGCAATCTTGTAATTTGTCTCTAGATTGGGTCTAACCTTAAAGGTTGTAATTATCTGAGATTTAGGTATCACAAAATTATATTCTCTTGCATATGGTAACCATGGTGCAAGGTTAACTTCCATTTTTCCGTCATCAACCATGACAACACAAAGTTGAGCTTCTTCAATACTAATAGAGTTTGATAAAGTAGAAGAAGTAACCTTTCCTAAGATAACTTCCCCACCAAGTAACTTTACAGCTTTGATTTCACTAGGCACAGTTTCGTACCTGTTCTTGTAGTTCTACTGAACGTCTACCAACTTGTCCGAACCACTTAGAGTCTTCCATTTCTACTGCAACCTTTTCCCAGTCTGCAGATACAACACCTTTCCACATGTTGTTGAACTTACCAAAACGACTTCCACCTAAGTTGAATGTCATGTTGACTAGTACATGTTGAATGTCTTCGGGAAGGTCATAGAAATTCTCTCCACCTTTTGATTCAAATACATGAATTGCTTCATCGACATGTTTGTCGAAGTCATCTTCATAGTATGCATCTACAGTTTCTTGACTTACTGGAGTTCCAGCAGGTTGTCCGTGTTCTGCATCACCTTCTTTGATTAAATGTCCAACACCTAGTGTTAGATATCCTAGTGAATCTGCATAGACCTCTAGTACTTCACCTTCGTGACGTTTGATTTGTTCTTTAAGTATCTCTTTGTTCATTCTCTTTCCTTATTTGTTCTTGCATGACTTCTACTAGAATGTCACCCATTAATGTATTTAACTCACTGTTATTTAGTAATTCCTCAAAGTTGATTTCACTGTTCTCCATCCCTTTTGGGAATCTTCTTATGGTTCTTTTGAAATTAATTTCGGGGGTACCATCTTTGAATTGAACCTTTCCATATTGATAAACCAGTCCGTCCCATTCTCCACCAGTTAATTCAATCCCTGCATTTTCATCATGAGGATTCTCAACTACTCTGTACACTTTGTTCTCAAATAATTCTGTCATACGAAAAACTCATCTAGTTGTCCTTGTCTTACTTTTAAGAATAGGTCTTTGTCTTCTTTTGCAAAGTACCAAACATTTTCCATGTAATACTTCTTCATGAAATCCTGCATAGCTGTTCTATCAATACCTTGCTTGTCTGACACTTGATTGTCGTCACTATCACCTTTTACGTCTGTCCACTTGTCTAGGAACTTAGTAGATGATTGTGGTCTTTGCATAATTCTCATTCCCAGTTGACCTTTAAAATGGGGTCTTAGTAAGTCACACACTTCATCACATGAAGGGTATGTTTTACCTTTAATTGTTGGGTTCATAATGTTTAATAACATATGACCCGTATCAGATAATGAATCAAAAGTCTTCTGACTTACTGGAAGGAAGAAATCATCTCTCCACTTCTCATACTCATTGAACTTGAACCATGATTGGTCTTCCTCGTGTTCTCCACCCTTGTTATATATCTCTGTCGAGAAGTAAGGTGGTGAAGTGAATGCACAGTCAATTGGTGGTAGTGAATCATAGTCTAAATCTTCTGCACCACATCTATGTATTTCAACAATCTTTGAACCAACAGATTTAAAGTAGTTTTCTGATTCAGTAATTACTGGTGCATTACCTGTAAGAATTGTTTCATAAGATATACATTGTTTCTTATAGTTTACAAATGTGTTCGGATTTGGGTCTGTACCTATGTAATGAGTTGTTCTTTTACTTGCATAGAAACCACAAAGTCTATCTCCCCATCCACATGAAGTATCTAATACGGTTTTTGCATCAGTCATTTCATAGAAACATTTTGCAACTACTGGTTTGAACTGTGTTGCAATATAGGCACCAAGTCTGAATGCAGTTCTATATGCATCTTCATCTAGTTTACCACCGACAAGTTTTATAACTTCATTACCATCTACGTCTGTAGATATTTCTTTAGTAATGTCATTAACACCTCTCCATATTGCACCAAGAGCCGATTTCAATTGTTTTGCATTTGAATCTCGGAATGCATTCAATGGTGCTTTATGACCATATGAATCACAAGACAATCTTAAGTCTTGCATGAAGTAATCACTTGCATCATTAAATGAAGGGGGTGCATTGACCATTCCTAATCCAAATTCTGAGTATGGGTATTTGTAATTATCGTATTTTTCTACGACTTCCTGTTCTAACTGTTCGTTAGGTTTTACGAATCTCCACACATCGTCCTCTAGAAGTCTAATGAAAGTATCTTTCATCTTACCATAGGAAATGGGTTTTAATGGGAAAGGTGGTCTTTCCTGTTCAATGTATTTTGCAACTTGTTCACGGAATTCTTCCCGACCATATTTTTCAGTAAGGTCTTCAAACTGTTTACCTGTAATAATAGGTAAGCCATCGTGATTTGCACTTTGTTTAATTATTTCATAGAGTTCAGACATGCTTCTATTATACAACAATGAAGCATGTCTGAATAGGGGTTTTTTAAGAAATTTTGATTTCTTGGGGTTTATCTTCTTCGGGTACAATCCTTTCCAAAGATACACTCAAAATACCATTCTTCATATCTGCACCTTTAACAATTATATCGTCTGCAAGTGTGAATGTTCTTTTGAATGAACGAGATGCAAGTCCTCTATGGACATACTCAAGGTTTTCCCCTTCCTTCTGTTTACCTTCGATATTAAGAACCTCTTTCTCTTTTGAGATTGTGATGTCTTTCTTATCAAATCCAGCTAATGCAAGTTCGATACTGAAGTTCTCTGCATCGTGTTTTACAATATTGTAAGGTGGATAGTTTGTATTAGTCGGTGACTGATTGGCACGTTCTAATAGTTGAAGAGTTCTGTCGAACCCGATTGCGAATGGGAATGATTT
>Ga0115008_10000169_pt1 | contig 43181 bp, 52 predicted proteins | sample FraStrMetagenome_FD_87164 | JGI IMG/M metagenome (GOLD analysis project Ga0115008, IMG submission 87164) | Marine eukaryotic phytoplankton communities from Arctic Ocean - Fram Strait ARC3M Metagenome | ecosystem: Environmental > Aquatic > Marine > Oceanic | place: Fram Strait | collected... | reverse complement strand
TAAGAGAGGAAGAGAATGAAAAAGAAAACTAAACTACCGTTCGGTATGTTACCTGCTAGTTGGGGTCTCAAAGGCAAGTCTAGACTTGTTGCAGAGGCTGAATACTACTACGAAGGCGAAGACTTAGAAAAGAAATTAGCAGTAATTGATGCTGATAACGAAGATGAAGCACAAATTGCAGAGCTACGAATTGACCTTAAGAATGAGAACATAGGTAAGATTGAGTTTGAAAAGAAGGTTGCTGGCATTAGAAAGGAACCATGGGTTAATGTACTAGAGCTAGGAGTTAATCCTGAGAACGCACAAGCCGGTTACATTGAGCTAGATTGGAATGACGAGTTTGTGTTAATGCTACACAACAACGGTTACACAGCACAAAGTGACGAAGAAGTAGTAAACAAGTGGTTCAATGATGTATGCAGAACAGTGTTACATCAAGAGAAAGCAGACTTAGACTTTGGCTTAACAGAAACAGACAAACCAGCTACAACAGAAGAACAAGGACCCGGCGATGTCGTCATTGGAAACAATAGCAAAAACAAAACTAATAAGCCTAGTTAAGGCATTAGATCCTGTAGTCGAACAGCAACTAGAGCAGTTTACTGAAGATGAGATCAAGTATGTACTTGAACATTTTAAGCAGTATTTGCACTACGATTTGACTAGGGATTTTGAGAAACACCGATCCAAAGGGCTGAAAGACTCCCCCTTTGATGATTTATTTAATGATTGACACAGCTACCTAGAAATGTTAAACTTACACGTTATTACAAACTGAGACATACACTTTATGAAAAACTTTATTATAGTCGACAGCATGAATATGTTCTTCCGTGCAAAACACGTTGCTCGTGGCAACGATATGGATATGAAGATAGGCATGGCTATGCACATTATGTTCAATAGTGTTAAGAAAGCATGGCGTGATTTCAATGGCTCGCATGTAGTCTTTTGCTTAGAAGGACGTAGCTGGCGTAAAGACTTCTATACTCCTTACAAAGCAAATCGTAAAGTTATTGCAAACAAGCGTACTCCTAGAGAACAAGAAGACGATGAAGTGTTCTTTGAAGCATATAACGACATGATAGCTTTCTTGCAAGAAAAGACTAATTGCTCTGTGATTAGACAAGGTAATGCAGAAGCAGATGACATGATTGCTACTTGGATACAAGAACACCCAGAAGATAACCATATTATTGTAAGTACTGATAGTGACTTCTATCAGCTTATAGCACCTAACGTATCGCAGTATGACGGTGTACAAGACAAGATTATTGCTATTGACGGCATTACTAGCGGTAAGACAGGTCAGCCTATTATTAATAAAAAGACACAAGAAGCTGTTGGCGCACCAGACCCCGAATGGATACTGTTTGAAAAGTGTGTACGTGGTGATACTAGTGATAATGTGTTTAGTGCTTATCCCGGTGCTAGAACTAAGGGTACTAAGAACAAGACTGGCATACGTGAAGCATTCGAAGATCGTAAGACAGGCGGTTATAACTTTAACAACTTTATGCTACAGCGTTGGGTTGATCACGAAGAAGAAGAGCATAGGGTTAGAGATGACTTCGAGCGTAATAGAATATTAATTGACTTAACTATGCAACCTGAAGAGATTAAAGTAGAGTGTAAGCAACGAGTTGCCGAAGCTAAAGAGAAAGAGCGTGTAGGGCAAGTTGGTATTCACTTTATGAAGTTCTGTGCTAGGCACAACTTAATGCGTATGAGTGAGAACCCAGGTGACTACTCGGAGTTCCTTAATGGACGATATGAAGAAAGCTGAAAAGATACTAGCAGGTGCATGGCCTACTAAGAAACCTACATGGATATATGAGTCGCCAGACAGAGGTGAAACATTGTATCGTAGACTAGCTGGTAGCAAGTACAAGCAATTATTTAATAAGGGCGATGATATGGAAAAATTGAACGAAGAGTACTTTAAAGTACACTTTCATGGAATGGAGGAATAACACATGATTAATACAAAAACTAAACTACAGCAAATTACTGACGAAGCATGGATTGTGCAGAAGGGCGATGAGCGTATCGGTATACTGAATAAAGATATACAGAACCATTATACTTTTATTACAGGTAAGCATATCGAAATGTTTGTCGATGACAATGAAGTTGCTTCACACTTCGGTAACATCACGTTGTTTGAAGAGCAAATAGAAATACCGCTAACACAAAAAGACGGCTTCTATATCAAAGGTCACTTAGTTGACTACACAGATCCTATCCCAGTAGAGCAATCAGACGCTAACTACAACCACGACATTCCGTTGTATTTAAAAACAGAAGGTAGTGATGTTTACTATGCGGCTGGGTGGTATTGTATTAACTTTGCTAAGGGGTGGAAACAAGGGCACGGGCCTAAGCTAACTACTCTGCTAGAGTATGGATCAGAAGGTCCATTTAAGACTCAGCTAGAATGTAAAGCAAGAATGCGTAAACTTAACAAAGAAAGAAAAGCACGTTTACTGAATGAATAAGTTTCAAGAACTTGTAACGCATGTTAGAAACCTGCATGACCAAGGGATAGAGTCTGCTACATTTGATGTAGCATATCTGCACACAGTACTTGGAACCGTAGCACCCACAGCGCAACAACTTAAGGCACAGCGTAAATCATCTAATCCTCAAATTATCGGAGATGGTGGTAGTTTTAGTGACGAATGATGTTCAAGGTAAGTATAATATAAGACTAGCACACAACTGGCATACAAACGAACTAGCACTTCCATGGGAGTGTGTAGACGAGTTAGATGAGGTGTGTGAAGGTAAATGGGGTTGGTTCTTTGATGAGACATTAGTACTGACATTTGAAAATAAATATGACTTAGTCCAGAGTAGGTTTACAATTGAACTTACCTAAACTAAATATGTGTTGTAGTACATGTAACAAGGATACAACTCACACAGGATGGTTCTTCCATGAATCATTAGGTGTATTGTGCCTTTCATGTGGTATATTAGAAAGAGGAAAAAATAATGAAAGTAGTAATTTATAGTAAACAACAATGCCCGTACTGCGATATGGCTAAAAGACTTGCAGAGCAAAAAGGATACGAGTTAACAGTTTACATGTTAGACGAGGATTTTAACAGAGAAGCATTAATGGAAAACTTCCCGGGTGCAAGAACATTCCCACAAATTATCGCTGACGATGTAAAGATCGGCGGGTACACTGAATTTAAAGCACTAGTAATGAGAGAAGGATTATGAGCGAAATAGAAAAAAATATAAAAGAAATGATCGATAGCAGTGAAGTGTTATTGTTTATGAAAGGTAACCCTAACCAACCGCAATGTGGCTTTAGTGCTAAGGTTGTAGGTTGTTTAAAGGAAGTTGGACAGCCATTCGGATACGTTGACGTACTGTCAGATCCTGAAGTTAGAGCAACACTTCCTAGCATTAGTGATTGGCCTACATTCCCGCAACTATTCATTAAAGGTGAATTGATTGGTGGATGTGACATTATAACAGAAATGCATGCACTAGGTGAGCTAAAGCCACTGATTGTTGAATAAGGCATTAACTAATGTTTTAATGGTCAAAAATTGATAAATATGTGTACAAGGAGACACATACAATGAGTAGACCAAAACCCAAGATTCTATTAGAATCAGTTAACAAACACACATACAAGTCAGAGCAAGTCCTCAGTGCTGAAGCAATTTTTAGCGTGTTTCACGAAGGTAAGCCAATTAACTTGAGGATACTTAATACATTACTAAGTTATCCAGGACCAAAGTACAAGAAGGTTTCCTTTTCGAACCCAGGTCATGCATTTAACTTGGCTGAGCGGTTAAACAAGATATTCGAAACAAGTGGGTTTACAGTTGTAAGATTGACCCAGGGTGTTGAAGTATCAGAAGATGAAATTAAGCAACTTAAAGAGTAAACCAGTACAGCATCAAATTGCAGAATACCTTGCAGGCAAAGTTCGAATGCAAGGATTTGCAGACACCCTATTAGAAGACAAGTGTCATCTGATATTCAAGAATTATAGAGTAGAGCAAGGTGTGCCAGTAGGCTTACGGTTATCAGCAACCGGGCATAGGCTACTAGCAAGATTTATAACAATTACAGAGTTTAAATTAATAACACCGATTGTAGGTGTAATACTAGTAGACTTAGATAGAGCAATGAAACGTCCATACTATCTGAGTAAGCAGAAAATTGCGTTTTACGACAAAGAAGATGCCGCTTGGTTTAAACTAGGTGGACATGATTTAAAATATTTTGCAGGAAATTTATAATGTTACCACACAAACACCCAATACTATTTGTTGAGAATGAATACGAAATTAAAGGCGATACAGTTGTCGCTTGGTATACTGTACCATCAAATCACCCAGTCTTTGCTGGACACTTCCCCGGCATGCCTATATGGCCCGGAGTACATCTAATAGAAGGCATGAACCAAACTGCTGGTTTACATGCTCTTGCCGCTCGACCATTTGTTACTGATCAACTAGATACTGCACAGTATGTAGCTATGGTAACAGGTGTGGATAACGCCAAGTTTAGAAGCCCTGTATTCCCAAATACTAGACTAACATACACTGCAACCTTTGTTAAAAAGAAGTTTAACAAGGTTTTTTACGACTGCACAGTGTCTGTATTGAGTAAAACCGTTGCAAATGCTACTATCTGCTTAACTGCTACCCCACGCTAACCTACTGTTTTTACTAGAGTTCTAGCGTTTGACTTCGCACCGTTCTGGCTGTATAATATACATATATTAACGCAAAAGGGCAGTACTATATGGGCTACTACACTTATACTAAAGAAGCAATTGGTAACTTCATTGAGAAGGACCATGGTAATAACTTTGAGTATAGTTTAAACCCAGACAACATGGCCTTTTGTGAAGATTATCCTCATATCATATGGGTTGGTTCATTGCAAATAGGCGGTGATAGTGGCTATCGTTATGCTACTGTTAAGAAGACCGTTGCGTATGTGGTAGTTGACGAGGACGAGTTCGGACTTCCTGTTGTTGAAAAGTGGAATCTTAAGAAGAATACGCAGTATATAGTTGCGTAAGTTGTTGATTTATATAGTGGTTTTTTGCTTGACTTTGTAGTAAATCACTGTATAATATATGTATAAACACAAAAAAGAGAGCAGAATATGAAACGATTTAATAAAACATTACTAGCAATAGCACTAACACTTACTGCATCAGAAGCATTTGCCGCAGACGCACTTGTAGTTGATACTACTCCGTTAATGGGCTCTGTAATTAAAGTCCAAAACGTTCCTGAGACAAGAATGGAATGCAACGGTGGCAGTAACGATGGTCTAATTGAGAAAGGTGTTGGTGGGTTGTTTGGTAGTACTGAAGGCTTACTTGGCACTGCAATTGGTTACGGTATTGGTGATCAAATTGGTGGTGGTTCGGGTAACGAAATTGCTAAAGTATTAGGCGCTGTTATTGGTAACAAGGTTGGTAACAACGTTGGTACAAACAATCAGCAATGTCGTGAAGTTACGCATATGGTTCGTCAGACTTATAGGTCTTCAGAAGTTACATCTTATAGAGTAACTGTTGAACTCGGTGATCAGAGATACAATGTTGATAGACAGTACGAGCCAGCTATTGGTTCTTATATTCCAGTTTCACTAACAGTACGATAAGAGGATTTAGCATGACAGACTTTACTTTTACATACGATGCCGCTAAGACTCATGGCCAAAACTTTATAGAATGGCGAACACTTAATTCAGAAGAGCGTTCAGCCTACGGTGAAGCTCAGTTAGATGTAGTACAGGGAAAAGAAACATTCGAAAGGATGTACGGTACGGGTGATTATACGGTTGACAGCGTACTCGACATCTAGTATAATAAACGCATAGGTTAATTAAAAAGGTAGGAGATTTTATGGACACTTTAGCAACAAGAAGCAAGCATGTAAAACCAATAGTTGAACGTGCTATGCAAGCAAACAGGCCCATCTTCCTTTGGGGAGCACCGGGCATTGGTAAATCGGAATTAGTAGCAGGTATTGCTGACTCACTTCCAGGAAAGAACTTAATGATAGATTTACGTTTGGCCCTTATGGAGCCAACTGATCTACGAGGTTATCCTTTCCGTAACGCAGAAACAAATCAAATGGAATGGGCGCCACCGGCTGACCTTCCATCAATGGAACTAGCATCGGCATACGATACTGTTATTTTGTTCTTAGACGAGTTGAACTCTGCACCTCCAAGTGTACAGGCGGCATCTTACCAGTTGATCCTCAATGGACGAATTGGGCAGTATTACCTTCCTGGTAACGTTAGAGTTGTAGCGGCAGGTAACAGAGAGACTGACAGAGGTGTTACTTTTAGAATGCCTGCTCCGTTAGCAAACAGATTCCGTCATATTACAATGGACGTGAACTTTGAAGATTGGCAACAATGGGCAATTAACAATGACATCCACCCTGATGTTATCGGTTACTTGTCATACGCCAAGCAAGACTTATTTGACTTTGATCCAAAGACTAGCTCACAGGCGTTTGCTACTCCACGTAGTTGGTCATACGTTAGCGAAATGTTAGCAGTTGCTGGCTTCCACGAAGCAGATGCTAGAGAGCAAATGATTGAGCTCGCTGGTGCAGTAGGCGAAGGAATGGCAATTAAGTTTAACGAGCATCGTAAGATTGCCGCATACTTGCCTAACCCAACTGATATCCTTAACGGTAAGATAAAGACGTTGGATAATAAGGTTGCTAAAGAAATATCAGCAAAGTATAGCTTAGTAGTTGGTCTTGCATACGAAGTCAATGAAGCATACAAAGAAGCTGGTAGTGTGGATGCTGACATGGCTGTTATGCTCAACCACATGATACGTTTTTCCTTTAATAACTTTGAGCCAGAGATGGTTATCTTTGCACTAAAGACCTTGATGAAAGATTACAAGATCGTGTTTAACTTCCGTAAGGTATTAGACAAAGATGTGCAAACTACCTTTAACGACAAGTACTTAAAGTACATCGTTTAAGGTAACAGTTAAAACCCTGTGCGTCTACCTATGTTACTCCCTACCTAAGCACAAGGTTTTGGTCCTCTTCCGAGAGGACTTTTTATTAAGAGAGCAGGCTGAGGCCTGTGTAGTGAACGACCCGGCCCCTAGTCTACATGGGGTCGGGTCTTGTCAAATAAGGATATAGCAATGTTTAAACCAATAGCAATTTTTGATACTGATTCCGATACCAGTCACAACGAACCTATTTCTTTTTCTAAAAATCCAATTGAAGCGTTCCTAGACCTTACTACTATTATTAATGAGACAGGAGCGGTTGCATACGATAACCTGTTTAGTAGTTTATCAGAGTCTACTAGAGCTGACCGAGGAAGTTTAAGGCAGTGGACTGAACATCGCTATCCTAAACATCACGGTAATACTAGTAAGCAAGTTACATCACAAGCAATGCTATCATTGTATGCTAAAACCGTGCCCGCGGAGATTTACAATACTGTTAGAGCTGATACTGATAGTAATAAAGCACTAGCTGAGTTAGTAACCAAACACTTCAAACTCGAGCTTGGTCTAAAGAAACTATCCTCTGATCCGATAGGAGAGTGGGAAAAAGAGCTTGGAGACTTCTTAAACATGGCAACTAATAACTTGTGCAAAGAGAAGCACATAGGAATGTTTTGTAAGCTACCGTTATTTTTCTTAACTAACGTATCTGTACAAGGACTGACCACAGACGATCATTTTTCTAGAATAAAAGTAGGAGCCGATGACCTCAGAGATGCAGTTGTTGCACTCAAACCAATTAGTTTCATCAAGCACCACGAGCGACACCTCAAAGACAGCTCAGTATTGTATTGCGATATGATTGTAGGTGACACGTTGCAAATAGTGCGTGTTATTACCCCTAAAACTGACTATGATACTATTATTGCTGAACAATGGGTTGACTTTAGATCAGTTCGTGTCAACAAGGCGCATTATAGTTATAACTGCGATATGCATGAGATTAAGCGTTTTACGGTAATGTAAGTGCTTGTATTAATACAGTATATTTAGATTGACTTTAACTGGTTTTAGCTGTATAATATACTTATAATTTAAAAGAAGGTAGGACTTTATATGGCAATGCAAGTAAGCTATGCAACAGACGACACAACAGAGGCGGCTAAGCCCTCTATTAACGTACCCGATACAGACCTAACTAGTAACGAAGTAAAAGACTTGCTTATCAAAGCTAGAGTTGATATGCTTATGAATGCACCTTTCTTTGGTGCATTAGCAACTAGACTTACATTAGTTGACGCAACTGACTGGTGTCCTACTGCCGCAACAGACGGACGTAGATTTTACTTCAACAGACATTTCACAGCCGCACTAACAGAAGAAGAATGCATTTGGTTAATGGGGCATGAGATCCTACATTGCGTTTACGATCATATGGATCCAAACAGACGCGGTTCACGTATACATCAGCTTTGGAACGTAGCTAACGATTACGTTATTAACTTAGAGCTGGAACATGCTAGACTAGGTAAGCGTATTCGTAAAGAAATTATCGAAGTATGCTTTGACTATAAGTATGATAAACTCGGCAGTGAAGAAGTTTACGACATGCTTTACGAAGAAGCAGACGATGCAGGCCGCATACAAAAAGTATCGTTCGATATGCACATGGAGCATGAAGAAGGTGATGACGAAGGTGCTGGTGCTGGTGCTGAAGCTAACGCTGACGGAGACGGAGACGGAGACGGGAAGTCAGGTCCAGTTCCCATGACTGCTGAAGAAAAAGAAAAGGTTAAGCAAGAATTTAAGAGTGCTACAATACAAGCCGCTAAAGGACAATCCGCAGGTAACTTGCCTGCAGGTGTTAAGCGTATGATTGATCAACTACTTAACCCGCAATTAGACTGGCGTACACTGTTAGCTATGCAGATACAAAGTGTTATTAAAAGCGACTACACGTTTGCTAGAGCAAGTCGTAAGGGCATGGACGCTGGCTTTTGGCTACCTGCTATGGACTACGAAACATCAATTGATGTTGCTATTGCACTAGACATGAGCGGTAGTATACAGGACTCAATGGCACGTGACTTCCTAAGTGAAGTTAAAGGTATAATGGATCAGTACACTGGATTTAAGATTCACTTGTTTTGCTTTGATACCGAAGTACATTGCCCGGCTGTGTTCACTGATATGGACATGGAAGAGTTTATGGACTACGAGCTAGGCGGTGGCGGTGGCACAGACTTTGATTGCTGTTTCGATTACATGAAAGAAGAAGGCATCCAGCCTAAGAAATTTATTATGTTTACAGATGGTTACCCGTGGAATAGTTGGGGCGACGAGTCCTACTGCGATACACTGTTTGTTGTACATGGTGAACACGGTGATAGATCACCAATTGCACCGTTTGGTATAACGGTTCCATACACTCGCAAAGACAAACAAGAGGCCGCGTAAGATGTCCCAAATAATACCTACATGCACAAAGGAGTTAAGTGAATTTGAATTTGACGCCTTATGCTCAGCAGGATCGAAACTGATTGAAAACTTAATCTTTAACCGTGTTAGAGTACATGATAATCAGTTAGATACTGAATCATGTATTCAATGGCTAGCAATCAACACAACAGACTACTACTATGTCCGTCGCGGATACTGCTGTATTGCTGTATACTTTGTTAGTAGTGCCGACAAGCACCTACTAGAAAAGTATATTGCTTAAAAGATGTGCCAGAATTTTTAGCATATCATTAAAGCATCAGTTAAATATGTACTATAAACAATTATTAGGAGTTTTATAACAATGGCAAATAATGCAAAAACAAAGGAGCAAAAAATGTCCGAAGAAACAGTAGCACCAGCTACAGAAGAAACAACAGCGCCAGTTGGCGATCAGCCAGAAAGTGTTAACCTCACTGACTTAGGCACTTTACTACAAATCGTAGACCTCGCTACTCAGCGTGGAGCGTTCCGTGGTTCAGAGCTTACACAAGTAGGTGCAGTTTTTGATAAATTAAATGCGTTCTTATCATATATCCAAGAACAGCAAGCAGAAAAAGCAGACGCAGAAAATACAGAAGCGCCTGACACAGGAGAGTAAAAATGCCAGCAATGAAACATGTAGGGAAGATTGGAGAGAAGCCATGTGTTGTTCTTTTCCGTGAAGTGCCCGGTGATCCGAATTTTGCTCTAGTAGTACAGACTAATAACCTGCCTGACAATCAACACGATTCGTTAATGAATGTTCTTCAGTCACCTGAAGCGCAACAAGCAAATCAATTAAGTGATGTATTAGATCGTAGACAATTCTCAGATGGATCAAACATGCTTCAGCAATTGCATTTTGAAAAGCGTATTGAGAAGGTAGCTGTAAACTTAGTAAGCCTTACCCCAACACCACAGGATAGTATCTCACTTGAAGAAGTAAACGCAGAAATTAGAAAGATTGATAACCAATCTAATCCACCATCTAAGATCCAAGCAGATCCAGCAACTTTACCAGGTGCTAACGTACCAATAGTTGAAGCAGTTGAGTCACCAAACCCATCATTAATGGAAAGTGATCCAACGTTAGCTGAATTAAATGCAGATATGCCAGTGCCAGTTACAGCCGCAGACGAAGCGTCTATTGCAGGTAACTTGCTAGAGCAGGCTAGGATGCTAGAAGAGGATGCAGGCGCATTAATGCGTGATGCGGTTGCTAAGAAAGAAGAAGCTTATCGATTAAATCCTGAGTTGGAGCCAAGGAAAGGCCCAGGTAGACCAAAGAAAGTTAAGTAACATAAACTAGTTAATTATAACAGGGATTATTATGGAAAGCGGAGAACAGGCTCGTGTTGTTCTCGTAGGTAAGTCGCGTGATAAGGGTAAGTTTCTGAATAGAAATAACTTTCTTTCTGATATTAACCCCACAGAAATCCCTAAAGAGTTTATCCATAAGATAACAGTTTCATTTGATACAGGGCACGAAGCAGATTTTGGGACTGATAACTTAGAGGATACATTTACAATTTCACACATGCATGAATGGTTAAGTAAAATTGATCGCAAGGGCAGAATTGAGATAGTAGAAATAACTTTGGATTTAGACTTAATTTACGACACAATAAAGAAAAACGCAGATAGTATTTTTGCCAAATACTTCTAATCGAGAGCACCCTAAGGGGTGCTTTTTATTGCTAAATATTAATATACACACAACAGCTAGAAATAAACACTGTATACATAAAAATATACAAACCAACACAAAGGAGAAAACAATGTATCAATCAGAATCAATGATTCAAATGGTCGAAGCCTTACACCTACAAGCATCTGAGATGGAACAGCATGTTAAAGAAATGCTAGAAATTGAAGGAAGAGCTTGTGGAATAGAGTTAGACAAAAGAAGAAATGCTAGAAGCCTTTGGGTTCAACTTAACGAACACAAGGCCGCACAAACAGCTGAAACAACCGCAATGACTTGGGCATATATGCCGGAGCAAATTGCATTCGAAGACGCTAACGTATATGTAACCGACGCACAGGTAGCATCAGTTGTAGAGAACACCGACTACAACTATAATACGGATTTCGTAGCTACAGGGTTTGATGGAATGCCAGAGCCAGACTTAGAGTACAATCCAACGTACAATGAGTTTGACAGCATGCCAGCTATGTCATACGATATAGACTATGCCGCGGCAGTAGATGCAGGCGATGTAGATGGACCAGTAGTAGACGGCGACGAAGCACCGTAGTAAGTATTTTAGTACTACTAAAAAGCACTCCTAGGAGTGCTTTTTTTTGATTAATTTATCTAGTTTTTTGTAGTACTTCTTGTGCTTCTTTTCGCATAAGGGCATGTTAACACACTTACCGCACTTGGTACCAATGAGGTGATAGCGATCTATATCGCCGTCCTTAACAGCATGACATATACACTTGTACATTATAAGGTTCTTATGATGTTGTCTACTGTAGAATCATTTACACGGAGAGAACGATAATCGCACCCTGCATCGTGTAATACAGTAAGGATGTCGCTGTCTATCTTTTCGCTATGAGCCCTGTCTTGCGCTCTGCCAACGTCATCAAACTGATCTGTGCGTTTTAACACTACATTGATGTTGTCGTATAAGTGGTAGCATTCTAATGCTAACTTATCCATAACGTCTGTGTACATAGGCCCGTCATAAACGTTACGATACACAATACTAAGCAATACAGGACTGTCTGTGATAATGTAGTCTACTTTATCTCTTAGCCTTACTAGTTTACGATGTTGATGTGCTAGTACCCAAAGCTGATCTTTGAGCATAGGTACATTACCTTCCCAAACACATTCTTTAGCAAATTCATTTACTAGTTCAACACTATATCCTAGTGCTTTCATTTTATAAAACAAGCCTGATGCTTGAGTGCTCTTGCCTGAGCCAGGACCGCCATAAAAGTTTATTACTTTAGTCACTTAATGTTCTTCCTCTGTTATGTTCGTGTAGAATCAACTACTAAGGCATCCATGCTCTTGTGATGAGGTGCTGGCTTTCCATCATTACCTAAGTTAACAAATACTAATTTATTAATTGTGGTAATAATCTGTTTAGTTTTTTTATTACGCACTATACAATTAATTGTTATACTGGTTCTCCCCATAGCAACTGTGTCCATACCAATCTCAACTATGTCGCCTCTAACAGCCGTAGAAACAAATTGAATGTCAGTCATACTAGCAGTAACAATACGATCATTGCCTAACTGACAAGTACAATATATGTATGCTTCTTCATCTATCCAATCAAGTACTCTGCCTCCAAATAATGTTGCATTAGAGTTTAAGTCTTTGTGTGTAACCATCTTCCTTGTAAAGTATTTCATTTATATCCTATCTGCATAAATCTACTGTACACTGGTATTTGTAATTCCCCAGCATATAGCGTTCTCGAAAGAGGATAACGCTCTTGCATCTCCTCCACGCTACTGCAAGTGTTTATATGATCATCGTATTCGTCTGAGTTATTAGTTTGCATAATGATCAGCTGATCACTTGCTACTGTATCAAACCACTCGTTAGTCATATGCTCACAGCTAGTGTTTATTATAGCATAAGGTTTAGTAGAAATCAACTCCCCATCTGTAATAAATTCCATTTTTCTGCAATTAAGTTCATTGATGTCTGCAACAACGCCTTTAAACTTCCATCCGGTTAAGTAACGTCTATTTAAATATTCTGCAAGTTCTATACTAACAGGATCTACGTCAAATCCATATATACGATCTATGTTGATTGTTCGGTGTAGCATAGGAACTAATGCACCTACCCAACATCCTAGTATAGCCCATGTTTCGTATTGTTCTATTTTAAGTTGCCTTACAGCGTCTAGTAGCCATATCTTACTAGCGAGCTGTCCAACACTAAATGCATCGTTAGGGTACTTACCGGTGTTTACTTCGTGTATTAGTGTGGGCGGTATTGACACCGCTGAGTCGTCTAACCACTGATGTACCGAGTCCCAATCACTTAGCGTTGTTTTGTTCATCTAATCTCTTTATGTATTCTGTAATATACGACAACTCGCCTACACATTTATCTATTACCATGTGTGCTATTTCGTTATCGTTCTTTGCTCTTTCGTCTATTAACATGCCCATTCTAACATCAACATACTGCTGTACTTGCTCAATTGATGGTTGCTTAACTGTTCTTTTCATAATATGCTTTTAGCCATGTAAAGTCGTTGATGTTAATTAATTGCTCTGTGTTATCTTTGTTCTTTTTAGCAAATGCTATTCCAGCTTCTGCGCCAGCTTTAGCATCCTTAGTAAAGTTAGCGTCAATGTTTGGATTGCGCCATGCATCTAATCGTTCAATACTATCTGGATCTTCGCTGAGTGTTAACTTAACACACTCTCTAAACGCACTTCTCCACGCACTGTAAGCGTCTGTGTTGAAGTTTGTGTAGCAACTAGTCTCAGGTATTGCCTTAAACCTAGAACTGAGCCCTGTAGTGAAGTCTAATCCCCACGTAGTTGCATCACGCACCATCTGTGTTGGGAATAGCTTAACACCGCCGTAGCCGTATTCTAAACCACTTACAATGTTAATACTGTTCCATACATGCACAACATCTTCGTCATACACATCAGGTAAGTATGAGAAATCAAAGTCCTCTACTATATCAGCATCACCATCTACTACCCAAAACATCTTGCTTTCTGCAAACTTAGATGCTTCTTGGTGTGCATTAAATATACCATCAACATCTCTAACCCAATGAATTCTAGGCTTACGCTTAGATACAGTAGCTAGTTCGCTTACCCGTTGTTGTAGCTTTTCAAAGCGTTCAGGTGCATTATCCTCGTGGTAACTAATAAATATAATGTCAAACATTTCTGTTATACTTCCTTGTTCACGTATGTATTGTACGTTTTTAATCTTGTTTAATTTCAACGAGTCAGTAGTTAACTTACTGTAATCACCGTTAGTGGGCCACAATCTCAGGCCGCCATATCCGTGTGTAACATTCTTAAGATCGTTTGTTTTCTGCCAGCAATGCACTTTAGCTATGTCTGATACCTTAGGGGAGAATCCCATTTTAACAGGGGTAGCTTGGACATTAATGTCAGCATCAGGATCAACACTCCATACAAACGGCACTGGCTCTCCTGTTTCGTATCCATCTCTATAGCTTTCAAGCTCGTCAATGAAGTCGTCTTTATTAAAGGAATCTAGTCTAATAACAGGCCACTTAGGTCTTAGACTTGCTTCAACAGTCATTAGCTTTATGTCGCCTAGGCTGTTGTTTAATATCTGATCGTCTGTGTATTCCCACTCTTCGAACAACACTTTAGGCACTAAACGAATGTTTTTATGTTCGCCATCCTCGTTTAAAAATACATGCATATAGCCCTGATCGTATTGTGTAGGATAGTAATCAAAGTTAAAGTCGGGTGCTACCTGAGTATGTAAGTCCACTAACCAGAACATTTTAGTGTCTGTAAGCGCACACAAGCGTCTGTAAGCGGCATCTAGTGGTTGGCTGTAATCTGATGCCTCTAATGTGTAAACCGGGTACTCACGCTGTGTACACGCGGCCTCACGTATGAATTTAGGGCGACCCTTTTTAGCAGGAACCTTAGCACATAGCTTAACGCCTGCATAGTCATACTGTCTACCAGTAAGAGGATTAAGCTTCTGCCATACATGCGTCTTGCCTTTATCCCATATCTTAGGCACATAGGTAAGTTCAAATTCTGGTAGCAGGTCTACATCTGAATCAATAACCCAGAACCAGCCAGTTTGGCTCATCTTACGGCCTTTCTCTTCATCGTCGAATATCTCAAACGTTAGGCTATCGCCAAACGGAGTTGTTTCGTGTATCTTAATCTCAGCTTCGGTGTTACTACCTGGTATCCAACGTATGCCACCCATTGCTTCTGGGTACTTATGCTCTAGCTGTCCACGCACATGATAGCTGTGTATCATCTCACGTTCTTCTGCGTTCTGCCATGGTATAACATTAATTGCTTCTTCGATCTCATACTCTTGATCGACTAACCAGCATGCCTCCATGTTATTACCTAAGTCGTTTACGTTCTCTACAAAGTAAACAGGGTACTGTTTTACAGGTAACTTCAATGGCTCGTCATGTACTTTAATGTCGTACTCAGCTTCGTTGCCAGGCCACCAATACAATCCACCCATGTTCTCGGTGTATTTGTTTGTTAACTGATTGTGTATATGGAATACATGTACTTTGTCTTTATCGAAGTCTCCGGGTATCCAGTTAATTGCATCGTGTACTTTATATTCATCATCTACTAGCCATGTTGCTTCGTTAGTCTCTGGTGGTACACTTGGATCTGTAACAAACTTCACAGGATATTTCTTCTCTACGTTGTCTAGTGTTTCGTGTACAACATAGTTGCCGTCCCACTCCACTGGTACCCATCTAATGCCACCCATGTTCTCAGGATATTTATGTCTTAGCTGATCACCTGCATGGAATGTGTGTATGCTAGTCTTCTCAAATACACTAGGCATCCATGCTAACTTACTGTCTTCAATTTGGTATTCAGCATCAACTACCCAGCAATCTTCTGTAATGCTTTTAAGGTCTTCGATATCTTCTAAACGTAACACAGGGTAGCGTTTGTATACTTGCCCCAGTGTACCTTTATATTTAATTTGTGTTTCGGCATTAGCACTTTTAGGTATTAAGTATATACCGCCTTCCTTCTCAGGATACTTATGCGCTAATTGATCTACTTGGTAGTTTAGTGTGAACTTCTGCTCATGCTTAGGAACAACAATTTTAAAGTTGTTGTCTAGTTGGTACTCGCTATCAATAAGCCAGAACATTTTAGTCTTGCTTTTACGAGCAAATGTACTGAACTGCGTAGGTTCGTCTGTGTAAAAGATATCATACTTAACTGGCATAATGTCTTCTTGGTATTTGTGCTTAGTCATATCAAACGTTTTACTTACTAGCCTGACACCGCCACAACGATTGTCCCATGGCTCTGTGCTGTCTGCAGGATAACGTTCTTCCAGCATACCTGGTATTTTAAATACATGTATGTACTCTTGCTCATGCTCTTCTGGCACAAACAATAACTTACCGTTAAAGTCATATTCTCTATCTACTACCCAGAACCAATCCGTTCTGCTTCTGTCAGCAAGGTCTGTGTAGTTTTCAGCAGTAAAATCTTCTTCGTCTATGTAGTATACATCAAATGCTTTGTCATCAATCGGACAGTCTTTGTGTATAATAACACCACCACCTTCGTGCCCACCTGTTGCTTTAAGCCAGTTCTTAGGAACTAAACGTATGCCGCCTAGTTGTCTATTATCTGTTTCGTGCTTATAGCTCCAGCTCTTTTCTAGCAACTGGTTAGGCATTCTAAAACTATGAATGTACTCTTGCTCAAATGGATTAGGTGTCCAGTCAATACTGCTTTCGTCTATTTGGTATTCTTTGTCTATTAGCCACACATAGTCTGTGCTGTGTACATCACGCTGTGTGTAGTCCTCTGGGTCTTCCACAAACATAACAGGATACTTAGCACTAGCATCTAAGAATGTGTGATACTTTATCTTAGAGTCTTTGAACTTACGAGGATATAGCTTAATGCCGCCTTCTTGCGATGGGTACTTATGCTCTAACTGTCCACGTAAATGAAATGTATGAATAAAATCTGGTTCAAAATTACTAGGTGCCCAATCAATATCATTACCTAGCTTATAGTCCTTGTCCACACACCATACATGCGTAGCGTACTTGTTCTTTTCAAAGTACTTGCCAGGTGTCTTAGTATTAAGTACATCAAACTTCTTTTTACATACAATTTTATTTACTTCTTTTACACCCTTATTACTAGCAACAGGGCAAAGACGTATACCACCGTAATTAGTACTATCCCATTTCCATACATGTTCGTAATTCTGATCATGCGTTGGCGGGCGGTAATCTAATACGTTGAAGTCGCTGATTTCAATGTTCGGCTCTACTAGCCAATACATTTTTGTGTTAGAATTTATACTTGCAGACGAATCCACTTGCTTTGCAAATGGCAAGCTGTCTTTAAGCTGTTTGTTTTCTCCAATATAAAATACATCAAACATTATTAATCACTTATGTGGACCTTCACTCCGTAGTGTTTAGCAAACAATGCGGCGTCTTCAACATCATTTACGATAGGCTTACCTTTAACATTTAGGCTAGTGTTTACTAGCATAGGGCAACCGGTTTCTTTATACCATTCTCTAAGCAGTGTGTATAAGCCTGGGTGCTGTTTTTGAGATACAGTCTGTACTCTACTAGTACCATCTGCATGCACAATAGCAGGGAATAGTTCAGGGAACTTACACCTAGCAACAAATTGCATATACGGACTAGTATCCACAGGCATGTCGAAGTATTCGTGTGCATGCTCTTCGAGTATCATAGGAGCAAAAGGTCTAAACTCTTGCCTATTTTTAATTTCGTTCATTCTGTCTTTGATATGCGGGCCTCTAGGATCAGCAGTTAATGTTCTGTTGCCTAATGCCCTCGGGCCAAACTCTGCTTTGCCGTTAGCAATACCGAATATCTCGCCATTGCGTAAACTTTCTAGTGCCGCTTGTACAGGGTAAGTACCTGGAATATTTTTACCTAAGTACGGGCCGTCCCATGCTACTTTCTTACCAGTCTGGGTATGATACTCTAGTGCCGCGGCACCTAGGCTACTGCCTGCATCGCCTGGATTAGGCATAATATGTATGTCAGTAAATCCTACTTCTTTTAGTCTACTATTAGCAACACAATTAAGAGCAACACCGCCCATGAATACTAACTTCTTACAGCCTGTTAATTCTTTTGCAAACTCTGCATAGGCAAGTACACGCTCTTCTACTTGTAACTGTGCCGCCATAGCAATATCAAAGTCATCGACTCCTTTGTACATTTCAGGGTCCATGCCTTTCTGCAAGTTCTTCTTCATTTTAATGCTCTCACATGGCATTTCGTATGCCCATGCATGCTTGAAAAAGTCTCTGCCCATTTGTCTACTTAGCGGTTCTGCTACGATAGGATTGCCGTAGGCAGCCATGCCCATAAGTATGTATTCATCTTCGTTAGGCTTTAACCCTACACGGTGTGTAACAGCACTATAGAATAATCCTAAACTGCTTGGATATGTTATACTGTGTAACTTAGATAGTGTCTTGCCTTTCCATCCCCATATAGTTGCACAATCAAATTCACCTATGGCATCAATAACCATAATAGCGCATTCTTGGTAGTTGCTAGTTAGTACACCGGCAGCCGCATGCGTTTGATGATGCCAGTAGCTTTTAATGGGAATACCTGCTAGTTGTGGATAGAACTCCTTGATCCAATCTTCCTGCGACATCTCTCTAAAACTGTTGAAGTCACCTGACATGAAACTGCGAGCTTTCTTTGCAAGGTTGTTTTCGTGTAGCACAATTGTGGTTGGCTTGCCATGTTCCAGCGCCGCATTAATAATCTCCTGGTTCAACCACGGATCATTCTTTTGCTTACTGTAACGTTCTGCATGTGCCGCAAATACAATCTTGCCATTCTTAACGACTGTTACTGCCGCATCATGAAAGCCGGAGCTTATACCTAAAATAATCATTTAATGTCTGTCTCTATCTGTCTGTTTTTTAATAAACGTATTATGTGTGTTCTACGTTCCGCTGTTAAGTTTGCCCAAGCAATGATCTCGTCTATTGATCTTTTACATCCTTTGCAATAATTATTACTATTAATCTTGCATTGCTTTATACATGGTGATTCCATTTATCTATAAATGAAAGGATCTCTTTTTCTCAATTCTTCAATACGCTTTTTTAACTCTGCTTCGCGTACTGCTTTCTGTTGTTCTTCTGTTTGAACCTGCTCAGTGCCTGCAGGAGGATTGCGGTCTGTGCCTAGCGATCCTTCGTGGTTTTTATCGTCTGCCATTGTGTTATCCTCTGTAATATGTATATTTATAGTTGCCTGCCCATCAATCCGCTCAAGTATGGATTCATACGAATAATGTCCATTAAGTGTCCGTTGCCACCGTCTCTGTCTACGAACGTTTTCCATGAGCCCATCATATAGTCAATAATATTATGCTCTTTTCCGTTCTTAGTTACTTGTTGACGTATTACTTCTTCGTTGTGTCCCCATTCTTTGACTAGCCGTGGCATAAATGGGTCGTTAAATACCATCTCCAAGTATACTGCCATGTTATGCTCTAATTTAGGTCTTAGCATTTCGTTAAGTTCGTGATATTCTGTGTTAGTTAAATTAAGATTATCTATTCTTGCTAGTTCGTCTGCTAGTCCTTTTATGCGAGCTCTCGGGCTTGATAGTTTATCAAAACTGTAATCTATTAGCTCATCGTATAATTTAAATCCATACTTCTGTAAGTTATGATTTATATACTGGCACCCGGAGATTGCAAACGGTTTCATATATGCTATCGGCCATACTGTTTTCTCAGTGTAGAACGTACTATCAGGTGACGTTTCAGCTACAACTTCAATTAATGCCTCATCCTGATTATTAGGCGGCGATGCATACCAGTCTTCGTTATTGCCTAACCGGCGGCCCATTGTCTTCTCACCTATATGCAAAGAAGGCTTACCTTTGACTACACAATCTAGCACGTTCGATATTTGTTTATCTTCAAATTCATATAAACTGTACAAGTTACCCTCCAGTACTCCTCTCTTAGCTAATTCATCTAGTAATAGCACTCTGTGTTGCTTCGGTATTCTGTTTTTAATTATGAATGTTTTATTAATAATCTTGCTGTCATTCCATCTTCTAGTTTGCGTTAGTGCTCTTTCAGCAACCTTTGCACCGTGCCATACTATAAAGTATGTGGGCCAGTTTTCGATGTGATCAAAAAAGTTCTCAGCTATTGCACAGGAGAATGGGCACCAGCTGGAATCGTTGGGCGTTATAGTTGTTTTCTTAGCTGGCAGATCGATGTTGACTAGGTTAATATCAGATTTTAAACCATCACCTGGCATTAGCTTAAAGTTACCAGTAACTATACTTACACGATTCCCAAATATTGCGTTATGTTCTTTTGCTTTTGCTTGCATCTCTGCATACTGCGTTATGTCAGCTTGCCAATAGTGCCCTGGAGATAACTGGCTTTCCTTTGAGCAATCAATTATAATGTCTGTGTTCTTATGATTTAGCGATTCATCGAATAGTTTTGACATAGTGAATTCATGTCCCCATACTTCAAGGCATAGAATTTTCCGTTTCGCTAGAAACTTGTTTTTCATTTATTGTAAACTCCTGTTAGATAAATACTGTTTTAATATTTATCTAAGGAAATATAGAATGAGCTTTAAAACTGTAACAGATTTCGAACGTACAATTGCAGACTACTACGATGCACCGTATGCCGTAGCAGTAGATTGCTGTACGCATGCTATAGAGCTTTGCTTACGTTATACTAAGCCTAAGCATAGTGTAGGCATACCTAGGCATACTTATATTAGCATTCCGTTTACATGTGAAAAGCTAGGCATAGCCTGGCATTGGACAGACGACGAATGGGTTAAGTCGTACAATTTAGAAGGTACAGATATCATCGATGCCGCTGTACATTTCGAACGTAATTCTTATATTCCACTTAGCTTTATGTGCTTGAGTTTTCAATTCAAAAAGCCGTTAAGTTTAGGAAGAGGCGGCGCTATACTATGCCATTACGAAAGCGATTACATAGCATTAAAGAAAATGGCTTACGACGGACGCTTCGGTGATACTGCATGGGCTAAACAGGATATAACATCAATAGGATATCATTATTACATGACTCCTGAAACTGCGCAGATGGGTATTGATAAATTACCTGTTGTTGCACAACAAGAATGGAAAGTATGGAGTTGGAATGATTATCCAGACTGTTCCACGTTTGAGGTTTTTAATAAATGAATCAAAAAAGATTTTTTGCTTTCGGGTGTAGTTTTACGCAATATTGTTGGATATCATGGGCAGATATAATTTCTCTAAAATTATCAAACGAGGGGTACGAATGCTATAACTTTGGTAATTCAGGCACAGGCAACAAAGCAATACATTCAAGTTTAGTTACTGCTAACAGCATATATAACTTCACAGACGACGACATCATCATGGTAATGTGGAGTTCATGGAACCGTGAGGATAGATACACTACACGGAAAGAGTATGTTAACCAATTTTTCGGTGCTATACCTAACGAGCTAACAGGAACATGGGTTAAAGACGGGAATATATTAAGCGGTGGCACATTCTATGATGTGGAATTCATTGACAAGTATTGGAGCTTAGACAACGATGCAATAAACAATATCACTGCAATAGAATCATCAAGGAAAATGTTTAATATAACATTCGAGGGTGATATCGGTAGTTGCTTCGAAAACAAAAATGGCGAAGCAAGAGAAGGGGTAACGCTTTCAGATGAAGATCGGTTGTTTACTCAGTTTTCTAATTTATATATGCCTAACCCTATGAACCTCATGGGAGCAGGAAAGAAGCTCAGTGCTCATGCTGATAAAGCTCTATTCGAGCAAGACGGGCACGGCTTGCCTAGTATGCACTTAGATTATATACGGACTGTTATACAACCGCTAGTAGACATAGAACTAACAGATGCTGACACAGACGAATGGGTTGCGAGATACTGGGCTAAAGCTAAAGGATTTATTAGAGCAGAACTACTTATATTACCAGAATTAGAGGATCGCAAGACGGCAATGGGCCTTGCTAAATCTAAGATAGCCGCGTTTACAATTGATTCGTTGAAGTTAAAGCGTAAAGGGCTAATTGCTCTGTGGCACAAATATACTGTAGTTGATATGCTAACTAAATTTAGCGAGCAGAATAAAAGTTAAATAGCTTTTCAGCAAATAGTCTATGCGGTTCTTCGTTATGGTGCCAATACTTTGCTTTAGGGTTTTCATATCCTGCATTTCTATAATGCCAAAAGAAGGCGGCATCATTATCTAGCAAGTCCATATACTTGGTTTGATCTATAAGGTTAATATAAAATTGAAGATGTTTATTCTCCGGGGAGAACATCTTCATAGTATTGCACATCAAGTAATCGATGTCTTTACTATTTAAAAAATATTGTAGTTGTAATATTGTGTTAGCACATTCTAACTCACACATGAACTCGTGCTTTGCTTGATACTCGTGCCAGTAAGGAATATTTTCTCTTTCAAAATCGTTGCCGCCAGCCCAGCCTGCATTAATTTGCATGAAGTCCTGATTAACAGATGTATAGTAATCTGCATGTAAGTTTGCCTGTGTATAATCAATTGGGAATGGGTTAGGAAAGTCTATGCGAATGTTTTCGCTCCAGCCTACTAACACCATAACGTCCATGGACTCTGCATGATAAAACTTATCGAACCAATCCAATACACTACGAACAATAGCACGGTTGCCCATGGATACCATAGCTGTATTAATAGAGCGTCTACCTAGCTTCTTTGCTAACACTCCGCCGAAACTGTTTTCTCTATTATACGCACTATCTTGGCTTCCATCAATCTCACTGCCGCCAGTATGACTGCATCCTGCTATTAATAGTATCTTATCCTTCACGCGGTCGTCTCCATTTGCCATTTCTGTATACCGCTAGTTCGCCTAAACTGCATAGTGTGTATTCGCCTTCCACAGGTTTCTGTGGTTCCTTAACTATTATTCTTTTTTTCTGTGCCATCTTGATTAAATTCTGTTTTGCACCATTCACTATCCCAGGATAAGTGAACTGCTGTTTCTGGGTCATGCGCCGGTTGCATAGTTCCAGTTTGCGAGTTTGTAATTGATTTAATAAAGTTATATTCCACTATAGGTATCATCTCGTTATACATTTCTTGCAACTCGTCATACGTTAATGTTTCTATCCAATCTAGTATTGTTACAATCTTTTTTAAACGTAACAAATGATTTTCTTCTGTATCGTAACTTTCGTCCCACCACTTACTAAATGTTTTGTAACCTGCTTCTTGCATACACTGCAACGTATACGGTGGCGCAACAATAATAAACGGAGTCTTATACTGTATTGCTTGTATAACTTTTTCGCTCCAATTGCCTGTTGGCTGTGCAAATCTGCTCTCTATCTGTATACTTAAAAATGTATGATTATATATTTCATTTAGCGGCTGAAACAACTCGTTAACAGCAACAGGATTCATGCCATCGTTTAACTTATCATTAATAGTTTTATCTGGATAGTTATGCGCCGCATGTTCACCTACAAACGTTGCATTTTCTGATTTAATGTCTAAGCAATAAGGTGCTTTCCTGTTGAGACGCACACCTGCTTCTTCTAATCGTTCATAGAAGCCTGGCCAATGTTTCTCGCACTCTTTGCGATTGATCCATGGCGAATATTGGTCAATTAAATTTATAGGCACTGCAAAGTACCAACTTAGATAACAATCCATATCTTGTAGTAACGCACTAAGTGCCCATCTAGCTGTAGTGTAGCGCCACGTAGGGCATATAAACTTTTTCTTAATTTCTGTTTTTAACTTCTTGTCTACGTTGTCATATATACGCATATCTTTAATAAAGAGATCTTCGTATGTTAACTCCATGTAGTTACTGTACAATGGATAGCATTCTTTAACACGGTAATCGCATGTTGCCACAGTAACATTAGTTAATGCATTTCTACGCACATAGTCGAATATACTGTCTAGTTCTTTTGCTCTAAACTTTCTATTTGCTTCGTTGTCATTAAAGAATTCACTATAGAATCCAAAGTTAAAATTATGAAACATCGGATGTCCATACGGGTCATCTACAATGTGCGAGCATAACGGCTCTGTTAAAAATATCTTCAAGCCAAACTTATTTAGGTACTTTCGTGTTTGCACATCGTGCGTTGTACGATCGAGGGCATACATAGGTCCATTAGAATAGTATGCTAATACGCATTGCTTATGGTTATCTAGTTGCAACGTTCCTAGTCTAGTATAACTAACAAATGTCATCTTCAAGAACTCTTGGATCTCAACAGGCTCAATATGATCCAACGGATTAGGCCAGTTAAAAGAAAATAAACTAGAATCTAACGTTAGCTTTTCATACCCGGAATTGTCTGGAGTTATTTCATTACTCACTGTTTTAATGTACCTGTAATTTGTAGTGCGAATCTTTCGCTGGTGCCTATGTTTGCACTTGCATGTTCAACATCTGCTTGCCACATAACATAGTCGCCTGCTTTCCATGATGTTAATGCTTTCTTTTCTATTTCTAAGTATTGCCCAGGTTGCCAATCTTCTAAGAACAATAATGCACGATATACATCTTTGCGATCAACTTCAAATATTCTGCAATAAGTATTAAAATGATCCACATGTTGAGGCATAATATCAAGCGTTGTCATTTTGTAAAATACAAAACCTGCATTATCTAATCCTAGTTGTTGTGCAACTGTGTTAGTCCAGTCCGGCATAGGATTTCTACTATCGTACATGCCTCCCGAAAAGCTCTCATGGTAATATCCCATGTCTCTCCATTTCTTCATTTCTGATTCCATTAGAGGTTGCTTTGTGTATTCAAACTCATGGAACTCGCTGTTCCATATTACATCTATATTTCCGTATGTTACATTATCCACGTTCTAAATCCAATGTCACGCAATGAAAGCCGCCACCTAATGTGCGCTGATGTCTGGTTGGCAACATAGCACACTCAATGCCATGCTTTTCTAATTCTATACGTAGGCTATGCTGATTCTCTTCTAGCACTACTAAGTTTTCGTTGATGCTCATCATGTTCATATTAATCCACACACTAGCATTATTGTAGTTGCCGTAATAACCGATATCGGTGGGTTCCGGGCACATGATATAATCCCAATTTCTAAAATGCTCAGGTAACTGATTTATATCTTTTATCCTAGTAGGGTTAAGTAGCATTAACCCCTCTCTTAGAAACGCTACAGTGCTGTCTATGTGCATGTAACTGTAAACACCCTCTAATGTATGTACTTTAGCAGTATTGCCTAGGTGTTCTTGTAAGTATTCTGCACCTTTCTTATTACCGCTATTACTAACCAAATACATTATGTGGTCGTCTGCTCTAATAGCATTAGCCGCATCAAATGCAGGATAGTTTTCATTTAGTGCAAGTATATCAGGGTCGCCTACACAACGCTTGTCAAACTTATCAATTCCGCCATCTCTAGGAGCAATTATTAAGTTATCGTCAAACGCATGTTCTATATTTTTATAGTTAAACTCTCTTGCCTTAATAGGCATAGGAGTTGCTATTGCTGTTTTACCGTGTACAAATGCAATGTCTCTAGGACAGTAGTCGTAATACGATACTGGAGTTATAGGCTTTGGTCGTATAACTTCGATATCTAAATCTGTAAGGAAGTTTGCAAACGTGCTTAAATCTTGGTTTGCTTCTTCTATAACTTTTTGTGGGTAAGTACCTGTTTCGATTGTGCTTGTATCTTTTACATCTGCATAGTTAACATAGCGTAAACTATCATCCATAGGAGGCACTGTGGCGCCTGTTGCACTACCTACAATAACTGTCTTTAAAGGTGCCCATTCATTTGTTGCATAATTCATATAACTTCTGTCCTAATAATGTGTGTGCTTTCTCGTTCGGGTGTAAGTCTAATGTCTCGCTACCTTCAATGTATATTAAGTGTTCTAACATCTTGCGTCTTAACACTTCGCGAGCAGTTCTATCGAGCGGTTGAAAAGAGTGGCCACCGCAAGATGGGTCGTATGGTCCATCAGCTTTAATTTGTGTCATGTACGGATCACTTATAATATCCTGTGGAGGCAATCCTAGCATATCCCACATACTTTCTTCTGTATTTAACACATACCTGTTATCGCACCAATCTGGGGTTCGTAGTATACCGTAATTGTGCTGTAATATGCATTTAACACCTTTAGCATCACATGCATCACTTATGGCTTGTATACCTATTCCTATGTGGAATTCAAACCAGTAAGGATCTGCATTGCAATATTCTATCATCTTTAACCAGTCGTCACGTGCGCTGTCGCCGCTAGTTGCGCTAACAACTTTCATCCTGCCTGGTTTCATCTCATCCGGTACACCTTCTTCTTCTGAGTACGGAAGGTAAAATCTACTGTCCGGTGGAATAGTCACTATAACTAAATCACCTTCGTTTAAACTAGCTGAGCGTAAATAAAAATGCTCTAGTATTATACCCATACTAAAACCGCACAGGCTATAGTTGATAAATTCTGAGTAGCCTAACTTCTCAGCAAGTACCTTCGAGTAGGTCTCTGTAAATCTTGGATTTGGTTCGCAGTTTGGTTTTTGACCGGCCCAGCCGTAACCCCAGCTATCGCCGAATGCTAATGCCTTCATTCGTCTATATCATCAATTAGTGTTACATTTTTCATGCCTAGTCCTGTCATATTCACTACTTGCACAACTGGGTCAACAGTTGCCTGTGCATCAGTAGAGGCGCGATATGATTCTAGGTCATTTAAGTGTACGTTGTCTGTATTAACACCAGTTGATATCTCATCCGGTACAGCAACCACATGCGATTTTCTATCCCAATGTCCTGTGCCAACAAACTTGTGAGAAAATGTAAAGTCAATGTTATCGTTTAGGAACTTCTCTTCTTCGAGTAAGTCATTAAAGTCAATATCACCACGTCCTTCTTTCTTATCCCATGTAGGCTTAGCTAGTGCTCTACTACGAAGAGCGGCATTACTTTGCATACGACTATAGTCTTGCGCAAAGAATGGACCTTTACGACCCTTCGGCGGCAAGTCTCGCATATCATATGGGTTTTCTACTTGATTGTATTCGTAATTAAAGTTTGCTGTCCAGTCACCTGTTGCACTAATTCTAAACTTGTACACTGCTGTAAACATGCCGGGGCCAAACTGTGAACCGAACTCTCGTAAATCAATCTCAGGATTAAAATGTATCTCAGCGGTGTAACCACCTCTGGTCATCCAAAGCATTCTTAAGAAAGGCCAAATCTCATTAACTAAGTGATCAGCAAACGGTGAAATGTTTGGCTTAATAATATTATAGTCAAAATCTTCATATTCGATCTCATGCTGTGCGCCTGGATCATCTAGTGTAATTTTGTAATGTTCTTTTACTAGGTTACGTCTAATAGGGTAACCATAAGGCACATCAGTACAACCTGCAATAAGGTCTAGGAACATGTGAAAGAACTTAACACGATGCATAACGTGTGTTCCAGCAATAGTAAAGTCGTTTGCTATCCAGTGATTCATGTACTTGTGGTAACTTACGTTGTATTTGTGTGGGTTCTGGCCAACAATAGTCTCAGGGCCAACTGCCATGCCAACACCTGCACCAACGTTGTTGATGTTCATGTTTCTGTTGCGCCATAGGAACTGCATACTTTTTGCAAAGTCGTCTTGTTTCTCAGTTGGGAAGCCTACGATCCAGTTAGTGGCTGCCATTACACCGTACTTCTTGCCCCACTTAAAGTTATCTTCCATTTCTTTAATTGTGACACCCTTAGCCATGTCGTCTAGAACGTTTTGACTACCAGATTCAATACCGTAGTTAAACATGATACAACCGCCTTCTCCGGAGATGTCTCTAAAGAAATCTTCATCCATTCTACCATCGCAACGAGCATAGCCTGTCCAGCGCATAGGAATCTTCTTTGCTCTTAGTGCAAGTGAGAATGCTCGTAGCTCGTTAGGGTTACCATTTACAAGACTGTCAATAAACCACATAATGTCTGCACCTTTGTTATAGTACAACCACTCTGCTTCTGTAATAACGTCAACTGCCTGGCGCTGTCTGTATTTCCAAAAGTGTGTTTCTTCGCAGAACGTACACTTAGCAGTACATCCACGTGAGAACTCTGAAGTTACTCCGTTAGGTACTTTGTATTCGTTAAAGTCTAATCCAGTGTAGTCCGGCATAGGCATATCATTAATGTTGATGCGCTCTGTGTTAGACTGCTTTAATACTTGTGGCTCGTCATGTGTAATGTCGTCCTCAAGTTCTTGTAACACATTTAATATAGCATGCTCGCCTTCACCTGTTACAATGTAATCGTATAAGCCTTTACTATCAAACCAATCTTTATGCACATTACTGCCGCCAACTAATTGCTTAATATGTGGAGCACGTCTGCGTAATTCTGCTGACATCCAGTTAGTAGGTTCCTCAGAGATATAATATTGGCTAAAGCCTACCGCAGTAGGATTTGCTTCAACAATCTTATCAATTGCATCTACTAATATTGGCTCTAGCAATGGATGGATATCTTTTAAGTAGGTGTCACCTAGCCAGTGCCAACTAGCACTCGGATCCCATAACAGGAATGGCATTTTGTTATTAGGTTGCCAGTCAGTTTGGTGTGCGTTATATGCCTTAACGTTCAGGTCCATAATAGTACATTCATACCCTGCACTCTTGCAGATTCCACTTAGTCTTGCTAAGTTAAAGGGAGGAAATTCCGGTGCCCATTCAGGACACATAACAAGTATAATATTTGTTTTTCGTGTCTTGTATTCGGAATATAAACTAGTCATATTCTTCTGTTGCACTTTCTTCGCATAAGGAGCAATTGCATCCATCATTGATTGGTGTCGTGCATCCTCAATACTCAGCTCAGGCTTTTCATGTGAGTCCACCGAATTGGTTGCTAAGTTGTTTAGATTAAAATCTACTACTGGTTTATTCTCTTCAGACATGTTTTATATGTTCCTAGGCTGTAATTGTATGTACACTATTTATCAGCTTTTTTAGTAAGCAGTTTTGTTCTTGAATAATTCCATGAAATTAATGTTATCTGCAATAAGATTTTTACTTCTGCATAGTGTATCGAAGTTATGCTGTAATGTAGGTATCATTTCCTCTATCATTGCTTGCCATTCTTCATGTGATAATGCTGTTAATCGTTTAACTTCATCCATGACCATGTTATGTCGTATGTCGTCATCAGGCTCTAGATCGTAACTTTCATCTATCCACTTGTTAAAAGTTTTATATCCAAACTTTGATAAAGCGTTTAATGTGCCGTCTACTCCTATAACAATAAACGGATGTTTACATGCAAGTGGCTTATAAATCTTTTCACTAAGAAATATACTGTCAGTTGGCGAGATGTCCACTAGCTCTTTGTACTTGTATGTATCCTTATACATTAATGTTTCATTAACAATGCTAAAGTATGATTGTTCAAAATACACTAGATCATCTTCTGCTAAATCTGCAGGGTTCCAGCGTTCTTCTGTTTTGTTAAGTATCAGCGGTAACATAGGACTAATGTTATCCTCGAAGTACTTAAAGTCTGCTGTCCACGGGCACTCGTCACTGGATGTTATTCGAGAATAATAATGTTCGTCGTCTAACCATCTATCAATTAAGTTGTCTTCGTTGCAAAAGCTAACAAATCCAGATTCAATTATATTAGCTTTATGTAACTCGATTATACATTTAATTCTGTGTAATCTTGGCATACGATTAAAGCATAAGTACTTCTTCTCACGCCTTGCTGTACTAATAGGTTTATCTAGCTTTTTATAGTTTGCTAATAAACCACCATCGAACAACATGTCCTTGGACACTGACTCAAATCTAGCAGATGGTATCATTTTTAACGATTCTTCTACGCCTACAGACTTACACCACTTAGTGTATATTTCAGTTGCATTGATTGATGATGTTAGAAACATAAAACTGCCTGGAGGAAGTAGATGGGCTAAACGTCTAATAACCATATGCACTTTATAAATTCTATGCCAAAAGAGTGCTTCGTCTTTGTCGTCAAATACAATTACACGCCTACCTTCATATATTTGCTGTAAGCATTGCTCTACTAATTCCTGTGTGTTAACTAAGTCGATTGCATGCTCTTGGATTGGGCCTGCGTATACAGGATATAACAAATTTGCCTGGCGGTAAGGGAACAGCGGAGTAAATGATACTTCTAATGCCCTATCCCATGACCCTGCACTATTTGCATTTCCTCCATCTAAATTCATTATTGATCTAGTAGTATCTATATGATTTTTAAAACGACAGTCGCTGTGCCAAATATATTTGTCGCTACCTTCTTTTGCATCAAGCGATATAACATCACCGACACACAATACTACTCGGTTGTATTCGTGTTCTTTAAATGGCTTTTTAATATCACATAGTATAATAACATCGTATTCTGCTGTTACTTCATCTGTTTCTACCTCATCAACACTTCCGATATTCTCAGTAGTGATGAGAGTCTTAGCGCCGAGTGCTATTAATGCTTCTGATATATCAGTAGCAAGACTTTTTGATGCAGGCACTGAACTGGTTACTAAGAAAAACTTCTTACCAAATTGTAATGCTTCCTGTGCTATTAGTTGTGGGTTCATGCTAACTTAAATCCCTTATGTAAGTGTCGCAAATCATCTTGGAATTGCGTTTGATGTGTTTGCATATCACATTCAGATGCCCACTGCTTAGTTTCGTCTGATAACTTAAACCCTACCTTTTCTAAATAGTTGTAATATGTCGATGTCATTGGATGGTAGTCTGGTTGTTCTTGGTGTTGGTCATTCTTAAATGAGAATGTCTCAGTCCAGTTACCGTTGCATCCTACACCTAACAAGTCAGGAAGAATACTATTATTTAAATCCTTATAGAATACAAGCAAATCTGTCCAGTCTCTGTTTTCTTCTGGATGCTGACTTAGCCCATAGTGATCGTTTAGCGTAGGATCTACTCCCCACATAGCAACAGAATCAAACGGAGCATTGTCTAACATTTTTGTAGCAGTATCGATAATTGCATAATCTCGCTGAGCAAAACCTACTGTATCATCTAAGTGCTGAGTCACTACATCATGCGGTATTAGATCCTGTGAGTAAATATTACCCGGGACGTTCCATTTACCTTTTCTATAAGAGTCTTGTCTATAGAAACTTGTCCACATAATACAAACAAGATCATCTTCGCCAATGTTGTAGTACTGCATTGCTTGACTAAGCTGTGCAAGTATGTAAGTATTACCTGCTCCTGCTTTACCAGTGTTAGTGTAGTGGGCACCGGGCATGTCGTGTGCTATAACATCTGCCCAAGTTGGCCAATAGTAATTTGTAAAACTACAGCCAAAGGCAAAAAGGCGTTTGTAGTTCTTTACGTTTAAGTCTTGTATATTCTGTGTGTTGTATATCATGTTAGTGCCTGTATATAAATGTTTGCTTATTTGTTAGTACTTTAAAATTGTGTTCTGTTATTCCTCTACAGTAATCTAAAAAGTCTTCGAGTGCTTGTCCTTTAAGTTTGCATAGTCTGTTTATTTCTTTTGTAATTGCAACCATACGCTCTAGGTTATCCTCTATACTATCGTAACTCTCATCAATAACAGGACTAAACGTTTTGTAGCCTAGTGCTTTAAGATACTTCAATGTATCTGGTGTTGCCACTAGTATGAAAGGATGCTTAAATACAATTGCTTTAAATATTTTCTCACTAAGGAAACAACTGTCTTCCCAGTCGTGTAATTTAGTAAAGAATATAGTTTCCGATACTACACTAAAGTATGTATCTTCGTATAGCTTACGCATGCTGTCTGTGAGTTCTAGCTGGGCTTGGTTTACACTTAGATCAGTTTTGTCTAGTATTAAATCGCCCATGTTTTGTATTTTAGCTTTGTTATGCCAGAATGCATTGAACATGCCTGCGTGGTCTCTACTTTCTTCTAGTAGGTGGTCCCACTCCTGCATCCAATCACGTTCATCATCTGATTTTGCTAAACTAACATAACCGTAGTCTAACAAGTCAGTTACTTTTAGCATAGCAGTAAGCATAGGCCTATGCAAACGCCAGCGTCTATTAAAGTTGAGGTACTTCTTTGGCCACTCGCGGTTAGGCTGTAATGTTTTTGGTATTTGTAAACCTTGTTGCTCGATGTCTGCTTCGTAATTGCATTTAGTAGCAAACTCAAACTCTAGCATAGATACTAACCCAAACGGTTCTCGCTTAGTTTCGGTTATGTATTCGTCTAATAATTCTTGTAAGTCTAGCGCACCGGTCCAAAGTAAACACTTATGCGGCGGTATGTTAAACTTGTCTAAACTGTCGTACAGTTGGGGGATAATAAAACTAAAGCCTTCGTGGAAGTTCTCTAGTATTAAAAAAGTTCTACTATCTGGGTCAAGTATACTAGCCCATTGGTCAGCAGGTATAAGGGATGGGTAGTCTATCATTGATAAACTTATAACTGACTTAAACTCAATCAAGTAATAGTCGTCTGGGTCATTGTCCCAGTCATGTATCCTTGTTACCAAGGATACTTCACGCCATTGCTTAACTAGCTCATCGTTATATTGCCCTAATGTATCGAAGTACCAATACCCAGATTTATTCAGTAGAGGCATGTGCTTGTTCTGCCCTCTCGCTTACTGTGGTCATTTCACGCTTAGGAATAATAATATCAGTACCACAATGACAATGGGTTTTATTACAAATTATAGTTCTAGGCTCTACATATCTAATATCTTTCATGATATGCCCTACTGGTCCACTTACACCACAACTTGCTAATGTAATCTGACCAGTTGGGCTGATAAAGATACTGTCGCCAATCTTACATTCCCATCCTTCGAAAAAGTTTTGTCTGCGTACAATAACATCATTACTGTTACACGGCTCACTAGTGCCATCTGCATATTTGTTATAACTCTGTGCCATGCTCTGCTTGTATGGCTTAGGTATTGTAAATTCCATTTCACAACTGTGTGTTTCAATAAACTCAGTTTTCTTTGGATCATCATACTGCCATGGGCTTGCATCAACTGTCATCTCGTCATACAATGGTGTCCATTCAATAAAGTAGTTAGGCATTACTTTTTTAAGTTCTTCGCCATATTCTACTACTTCCCAAAACTTCTCATCATGTAACAATAGCTTAGTAGCAAGGTAGTTTACTTTATCGCAAAGGAACATATTCTTTTCTTTGTAGCTGTTTTTGTCTGCAAACTCTACGTGAAAACTTGCAACGATATCGTCAAACAAGTGTACATGCTTCTGCCACCATGCAAGAGGTCTACTTAGGTTTGTATTTACAGCAATAGTTGCCTCAGGCAGTTTAGCCTTCAAATACTCTACAATAGGTATAAAGTGTTTCCATGCAGTCGGTTCGCCGCCACTAAAGAAAAACTTATAATGTTTATACCCTTTTTCCTGATACTTTTTAATGATCTCATCTAAATTATCTAAGTATATCTGCAGTTCTCCCTCGTTACGGAAGTCGCCGAGCCAATTACCTGGGTTACAATAACTGCAACTATAGTTACAGAAGTTGTTAACTTGCCAAGTAATGCTTAAATACTTCTCAGGAGCATCTACTGCGATTAGTTTTGTTCTATCCATTCTCTTACCTCAAATAATTTTTTAGTTGTTTCGCCCAGATCTTCTCCGCGCATTTTATCCATTATGTCATTCTCTTTAAAGAACTCCAACAATTTTTCTCTATCTTCTTTGCCATTTCGCAACGTCATCATAATCATTTTAAATGTATCGTTCATTTCAGTATCCTCTGGCCTAGGAAACTTCTCATAGTAAAGTCTGAACTGGCGCATTAAATCTAATCTAAACTTCTCAGGCAATATAGACACATTCGCCCAATCAGGTGCTGTCAACATATTTAGCCTCGGGGGGTTATCTATTGAGGTAAAACCGTGCTCAAACATCCAATCAAACATTTCACTGTAGTGCCAAATATTCCATATGCTAATAGTAGGCGTTAGTCCAAATCTAATTTGCGGAGCACGTTCTCTGATAGCAAACATATTTTTCTTAATACGCTCCCATCTAAAGCCCTTGCGAATCACATCGCCTGCTTCGCCGATTGCATCAATACTAGCCCACATTTCAATATCTGGAAAATGCTTCCATAGCTCAAACAAGTCTCGCTCGCCTTTGATCTTATCCTGATATTTAATCTTGCTCATATTAGTTGTGTAGTTTAACCTAATGTCTTTAGCCATGTCGTTCTCAATCCAATAGTCTAAGCATTCATAATGCTCAGGGTGGACTAGAATCTCGCCGCCTGCAAAGTACACTTCCTGTACATCTGATAGATGTGGTCTCAACGCTTCCATAAATGTACCATCATGGTTAACACTTATTAAGGTTTCTCTACCTTTTCTGTTTATCCAGGTAGTATCATCTACTAGTTTTAATTTCTCATCGCCCCATAAGTTTGAACAACCTGGGCCACAACTACGACATTTAAAGTTACAAAGATTACTAAAACGTATATCCATGTACTTCATTTTAAATTCTTCAATTCCGCCGTCGGGTAATGTTGCATGCAACATGTCCATATTTTCTTTAGTGTTCTGAGCTCTGTCAGCTTTGTCCTGACTTAATGCCTGTGTGTTTTGGCTTATGCGTAAAGACCATGTGCCTACTTTCTCTAGGTCATAACAACGCTGGCAAGCTGATAACGGCTCGTCTGCAAGCATCTTAACTCGCATGTCCTTGTATCCGTCTGAATTCATTACATCTAATATAGTGTCGCCAGACTTAAATTCAGCAACAGGCTGGTTGCTGTCTGCAATACAACACGGCATAATTCTATCATCGGGCCATGCATGCATATGAATCCAAGGTAAAACACAAAAGTGCTTACTGTCTTCAACGGCTGTAATTAAATTCGGCTCATCTAATATATTAAATGATTTTATAAGTTCTGACATCTACATATCCTGTAATGGTTTAAGTTCAGGGAACGCTTCAAAGAAGTCCTCCCCTCTAAATTTATTTAAACGATACGTCATATGGAAGAAGTCTTTCTTGACATCATCCCATGTATCGTTTATATCTGCAAACTGTGTTCCACTCTTAACTAGTTGATCTATGGCACGATCGCCCTGATAACCTTTCATCAGTTTTGCTTTTGCTACTTCTTTCATGTGCTTAGGTAACGCCTGGGCGCAGTAATGCTTTGGATTAGCCGCTAAATACAAACTGTTATAAAAATCTTTGTCATAATCCAGCAGTCCGACGCCCTTCATGTATTCAAAGAATTCATGTAGCGTGTAGTAGTTCATTATACTTAACACTGTGTTCATCTGGAAACTAATGTTTTCTGTATTTCTGAACCTTTTAAGGTTTTCTTCTACTCTTCCCCAATTAGTACCGTGCCGCATACATTCTGCTCTTTCGCCAAAGTGATCTATGCTACATGAAAGCTCTACCTTATCAAAGTGTTTCCATAGTGCAAAGATGTCTTTGTCCTTGTACGACACTGTACTAGCATTAGTATTATAACGTAAAACTGTATCTGTTTTACCTTGACGAATTAATTCCTCAAGTATAATATAATGCTCAGGCGTGATTAGCGGTTCACCGCCTGCAAAGTAGGCAATATCGATATGCTCTACTTGTTCCATGATCTCTTGTAATATTCCGCCTTCTTCGTTATCGACGTGTATCACAACCGGACCATCTGGATTCCAATTCTTCTTATCTTCTAGAGCCCACTGACTACTAAATTCACTACCACAACTACGACACTTCATGTTGCAAATGTTACTAAAACGGATATCAAAGTATCTCATCTTCATCTCATCAACATGCCCATCTTCGTGCGTCATTGCTAAACTTTCATCGAAGTGCTTACCAAAATGCTCTATACTGTACTTTCTAAAACTATGAGGTCCAGCCTCTTCGTGGTCGTAGCAAAAACCACAAATCTTATGCTTACGATCATTTAGCATATCTAATCGTAAGTTCTTCATGAACTCGCCATTAAATGCCTCTTTCAATGATACGTCTGCTGTGTTAGCAATCGGTGCTGTGTAATCATTACTACAGCACGGAAATATATTGCCCAATGGCGTTGCATTTAAATGCGTCCATGGATACATACAAAATGACTCAGACTCATTTAACAAGTAGTCTTTGTCCAAGTCTTTTAACTGTAGATATTCTGACTTACTCACCATGTGATAAACCTTCTAAGTATGGGCTATATAAATGTGCTAGTTCCGGGAATGTTGTTACAAAGTTTTCCCCTCTGCGTCTATCTATCTTCTTAACTTCTGCAACGAACCTTTCCCTCTGCTCGTCCCACTTATGTGTTGAACGTGCAAGTGTACCTAATGATCGCATTTGACTAACAAGTAATTCAACCTGTGCATACATATTATCCGACGGACTTATTTTAAGTAACTTATCATTTATCCATCTTTCTTGCTGTGCAATAATCTCTTCTTTCATATCAGCTGGCATGGTTTGGAAACTTAGTTCGTCTGGCCCATAAATAGGATTAATCTGCCATGCGCCTCTATTGCTATTTCTCCATGGAGCAATGTCACGATCAATAAAGTAATCAAAGAAATCAGTTAACGTGTGATAGTTAAATATACTAACAGACGTTGTAATACTTAAATGCGCAACATCGCTTGCATGTAAGACTTTGTAGTTATGTAAAAGCTCTTCCCACTTAGTTCCTGCTCTAATAACTTCTGCTTTCTCGCCATAGTGATCGATACTACCGTAAACCTGCACTCTATTTTTAAACCTACCCCATAAGTCCATTAAGTCTTTGTCTTTAAACTTTAACTTACTAAGGTTAGTGTTGTAGCTAAGAATAATGTCAGTGCGGTCTGTACGAATCATTTCCTCTAATAAGACATAATGATCTTCAGTAATAAGTGGTTCGCCGCCTGCAAAGTATGCTTTCTTTAAGTTAGGAATTTGATCCTTTAAGTCCTGGAATACTTTAGTTGTGTTTACTTCTGTTTTAGGTTGATTGAAACGGAAGCCATCTTTAGCATCCTCAATCTCCCACTGACTACTGTAAGCACTACAGCAAGTACGACATTTCATATTACACAAGTTACTAAAACGCATATCTAAGTAACGCATTTTAAAGTTGTCAATACTACCATCTTCGTTTGTGTTTTCAAGTGCCTCTGGTATAAATTCTTTATACTCTCGCAATGCAGTCTTTCTAAAACTTTCCATACTAGTTTCTTGGTGGTAGCAAGTCTTGCATGCGTTAGGCTGTTTGCCTGCTAACATATCTAAACGCATCTGGTTCATTGCTGGACTATTCATCCAATCATCGATGCCATCATCCTGTGTACTCTGGATGTCTCCTGCGTTTTCCATATTTGTTATGCAACAAGGCATAATGTTATGGTCGGGCGTTAAGTGGATATGTAACCACGGTAACGCACACAATGAAGTTTGCTTCACTGCGTCTAGGTCGATATTTTCTAAATTAATCTTGTTCTTCATGGGTTCTCTTGCATAGGTTCCAAAACGGTTCCATCTCTGGGAATGTATCTAAGAACTTTACATTTCTTCTTTTATCGTATTCAGTAAACCAGTTATAGAAATCTATGCGACCTTCTTTAATCTTTGCATCGTCATATTGTGAGGTTTCGAAGTAATCTCTTACTCTGCGAAAACGCTCATATTCTATTTCACTAAACATGGTTCTGTCGTCTTCAACGACATTCTCTCTAATAAAGTCTAAAATCTCATCAAAGTATGGTAAGTATTCTTCCTTAGGAAGTATATGCATATCATACTGTATTGGTTCTTTAAGATACGGAGTGTCGAATCTTATCTTACGCACATTTTCATCAGTGCCTAAGTTGTTAGGAATAACATCTTCGTATGTTTTTCTCCACTCTAATATCTTTACTAAGAAAGACTTAAAGGAAGTAACACTAAGGATATTAAATGTTACCATGTGTGTTATGTGACTTTGTACTCCACGTAGATATATGTCTTGGTTCTTTTCCCAAGTCTCTATGTCGAGCCCTGTGCGCAGATACTCTGCACGTTCGCCCCATGTGTCCATACTGCTAAACATCTTGAATGCTTTAATTGATTTAGCATCTCGCATCTTAGTAACGTAGTCAACAAGTTTTTCCATACGCCTAGGGGTATATCCCATGTTTGTATTAATGTTGATTTCGATCTGAGGACGAGGATTCTCAATTAGATGGTCGAATGTTTTCCATGTAGTTTTGTGTAGTAGTGGCTCGCCGCCTGTAATACGCAAGATGTTTAATGTCTTACTTACTTCGGGCCACCATTTGTTCCATGCATCGATGTAAGGATTATCTTCTTCCCCATTTACAGTAAACCAATCAATATCGTTTCTATGATTCTTAACTGTAGTATACGGTCCATGTTTTTTAATTTCGTTCATGTATAAGCTACTGTGCATTGGATGACAGTAACCGCATTTAAAGTTACATTCGTTACTGAATGCAATCTCAATATATTCTGGATTTACTTTGAAGTCTGGTGGATTATTTAAAATTTCATCAACACGTTCTTCTTTGTATATACTTGCATTACGTTGGTGCCTATCACTGATGTGATCTCCGCCCATGTTCTCAACATTCCAGCAATACTTACAACCTTCTGGTTGTTCGCCATTAAACATTTGAATACGTTCATCAATCTTTTGCGGAGTGTTATGCAATACACTTGGGTCATACTTTAGATCACCTAACGGAATATCATGCGGCTTAGGGTGATAACAGCTATGTGTTTGTCCCCTGTGCATGTAAATAGTCGTGTGGTGCCACTTAGCCAAGCAAAATGTAGGGCTAACTTCCTCAGTCATTAACAAGTCTATTGTTTTAATTCTGTCGAGTCTTTCGCTCATACTTATCCTATCTATTAAATTAGGGGAGTTTAACCCCCCTAATATTTCTACTTTACTTACGTTGTCTAGTATTCCCGTAATGGATAACAGTGCAACCAGCTATATCTGGAATCGTTCGCCATGGGTCTAGTATAACACTTCTATCAGCAAATGTCAACGAAGATCCGTTTGCAGTCGCAATAGTTAGTGCTCCATCACAGTCAGTTACTTTATGGTCATCGTACCAGCTCTTAACAAAGTCAAGTTGGTCTCCATAAGTAATAGCTGGATTGTGTGCCATTAAATAAACTGCTGGGTTGTCTAATACTTCTTGTGGCGGAGTGTCTCCAGTCTGCTCATCTAAGTAATATAAGTCATGCCCAGCTTCTTCAATGTAATGCCCTACAAGCATACTAGCAGAACCTGCTTCGTATGGAACTAAAGGCTTATACGCTTTACCTATAATAACTATAGGTGCGCCACCTATTGCAAGGTCCATTAGCTTTCTAGCCATGTTCTCTGCTTGTTTTTCTCTTGATAGCATTACAGCATCAAATAAGTCGTAACCTAAGTTAAGTTCTTCAGCCATCCAGCGTAGTGCGATATTATCTCTGGGGTGACAAGCACCACCATCGCCCATGCCCGGCTTCATGTAACCTGGTCCCATAATACGTCTATCACTTGCCGCAAGTGCATCACATACAACTTCTGCATTGATGTTACCTTGCGCTTCTGCAACGTCTTGTATCATGTTTACTAAACTTACTTTTGCACTAATAAACGTATTGTAAAATACTTTAATGCATTCGCATTCGTCCCATGTTCCTATAACGTAACGTGGTTCGTTTTGCATAATAGTCTTGTAAAAATCTACAAGCTCTTTTGCATCACCAGTTTCACTTCCATCATCTGTGCCTATCATAACCATCTCTGGATTAACCATGTCCCACTTTACAGTGCCCATAGCAATTAGATAAGGATTATATATAAACCTAGCGTTTGGTATTAACGAGATAAACTCTCTGCGTGTTGTACCAGGAAGGACAGTACTTATTAGTACTACCAACTGATTCTTTGTAGCGACAGCATTTACCTGACTCAGAACTTCTTTAACTAGAGTATAGTCGAAGTCTTTGTTTGGCAAATGGCTGGTAGGTGCCTTTCCATCATATTGTGGATCATGTGGAGTCTGTACTGCAACAAAGACGATATCTTGTCCTATTACAGCCTTTTCCACACTATCAACCATTGTAAAGTTTTCAGGCTCTACAGGGTTAATATCATATCCAACAACATCATGGACCTCGGCAACCATTTCGGCGCAGGCTTGACCTAACTTGCCCACCCCAATAAATCCGATCGAGGCCATTTGTGTTCTCCTAATTATTGTGTGTGTACATTTTCAGTACGCTTGTATTTATCATCCGGTTAGTTTGGATGTTTTGTTTTGCTGGCGTTTCCGAGAACTAATTAAAAAATACACGAAGTTGATAAATAGAGCTGTAACAAAACTGTAACATGAATGTTGCACAGTCGTAACAGTCCTCATTGGGGTTAAGTTACGGAACAATACTATATACAGTTTTTTTATATATTTAGGAGAAAAGTATGGCGAATCCAAAAGGAATAGTAGCCATGTTATCCAAGTTCGGGGCATCGGTTACCAATCTTTCTAAAAACTTTGACACATTAATGAAGTCAGGCAATTCAGCTGATATCATTAATCGTACAGCACGAATGTGTTTATAGTTTGGAATACAAGAGAAAGGGGCATATAGCCCCTTTTTTTTACGAACGTCTTTTCTTGTTTGTGTCTACAGCTTTTTGTAATATCTTCATACTAACACCCGACTGCTGTGCATAGTGTAACAATGCTTCTGTATCCTTGGGGAAACAATGTCCCCCAAACCCAAACTCGCCATCTGGGCCGGGTACTGTCATATGGCTTTGCCCTATACGTGAATCTGCTTTAAGCATATCAGTAAACTGATCCCATGTTGCAGACGATCCGCTTTCTTTGTGTAAGTTGTATAGATCATTAAAGAACGAAACCTTAGTTGCGAGCCAACTATTAATAGTATACTTGATTAGACTTGCTGTTATAAGATCTGTTTTAAATGTAGGAACAATCTTTACACTACTGTGCCTAACATACGCTTTTTCAACTACATCACAGTCTCTCCATTTGCCACCTAATACTTGCATGTTAGGATTGATGAAGTCTGCGTGAGCATTAGCTTCTGTAAGGAACTCTGGATTATAAACTATCTTTACACCAAAGTCTTTCTTCATTGTAGTTAAGTGCTTAGGTGTTATAGTACTTTTAATTACAACAATGCCTTTGTAATTTCGATCATATAAATCACTTAGCACTTGCCGAACAATGCTTACATCAACATCTGTGTGGCCAACAGTTTGAGGGGTAGGTACACATACAAACGTGATACTTGGATCGAACTCCATTAAGTCATCTATTGTATTATGATTAAGTTTAGTATCAACTACAAACTGTTCTACGTTTTTATCGAAGCCAGCAACAACACTGCCGCCAACAAAGCCTGCACCGATAATGCCTAACTTCAAGTTATTGTTTTGGCTCACCTTCATACCACTCTAATACTGTACTTGCTCTGAATGAACGCCAAGCATCTTTATCTAGACACCATACAACGAAGTTATCGCTAGTAGGTTCATACTTAACAATGTTTGCATTGCCGTTACTTAACTGCTCGTTAAGTGTACACGGCATAATGCGTTTCTCTTTTGTGTGTAGTTTTTCGAAAACTACTGTAACAACACCGTTATGTGCCGCCTTTAAAAACTTTTCAGTATCTTTCATTGTGTGTTCCTTTGAATTTGTTTTGTAATTATACACTCAAAGAACATGAATGTCAATCTTTTTTACCATCAAAATAGTCTGTGAGCCAACATGCTCCGTACCAGGAACCTATTGCTGTAACAAATATTAAAAATAAAGGAAGTGCTACCAATTGTGTATATTCCCTGCGATAATAAAAAAGCATGTTATAAAATTAACACCAACAATGATTGTTCGTATTAATGCTATCTTATCTGCTTCTGCATCAGTTGTGCCTTCTTTTTCGCCAATCGCTTTAGCCCATAAACGCCAATACTGCTTCATGTGCTACTGTCCAAACTTATAAATGACTTCGGTTTCTATCTTGCTTTTAAAGTAGTCTCGTTGAGCAGTGTCAGTTCCTTCGAACTTGGCTTTTACTAACCAATTACCTTTTTTAAACTTATAACCCATTTCAATTCCTGTGCCGCCTGTCATGGCACCTGCTTCGATATACATCTTGTTATCAAACTTGTAACCTAATCGCAAATGGTGAATTTCTGTTTGCTTAGTTAAATCCTTATAAGGAATTTCGTATTTAAATCCAGCATACACATCTGCTGGTGCTACACCGGTGAATAGTATTAGTAATGTTATTATTGCTGTGTTTATTTTACGTCTAGTTGTCATGCTATAAGGCCTTTTTCTAATAAATCTTGTATTTGTTTTTCTCTAACCATTGCACCCCAGCGTCTTGGATTAACAAATGTTTTCTTAAAGAACTTACACATCTGTTCATTGGGGTTAAACAACATCATGCTATTAATAGCTTCGTTTAGTCTATGTCCTAAACTACATACTTCTTTGTATAGCAATTCCTGTTGCCATTCTTGCCTAGTATAACTACACTTCATATCGTTAAATCCGTCAAACTTAGGTGCTACTTCATCATAGAAGAAACTTTTAAACCAATCAAAGTCGGATATTAAATTAACGTCCCAGTCACTTAGTACTGCCATTTCACAGCCAAGCCTTGCGCCGTATATAGCCCATAAGCCGTTTTCTACATCAGTTCCGATGTTAGCCCATGTTTGCAATCTGTTGTAGTTGCCGTACCATATTTGTTCTTGGAATTCATCTGGCTTAACTCGAGCACCTTGATCCAAACTCATTTTAACACCTTCTCTGAATCCTGCTCTAAAGGCTTGGAAAGGACTTGCTGTTTGATGTACTTCACTAAAGGTATCGTTAAGTTGTATATAGTTCAACTTCCAGCAAAACTCC
>Ga0115008_10000167_pt1 | contig 43389 bp, 50 predicted proteins | sample FraStrMetagenome_FD_87164 | JGI IMG/M metagenome (GOLD analysis project Ga0115008, IMG submission 87164) | Marine eukaryotic phytoplankton communities from Arctic Ocean - Fram Strait ARC3M Metagenome | ecosystem: Environmental > Aquatic > Marine > Oceanic | place: Fram Strait | collected... | reverse complement strand
TCGTTAAACGTAAAAATACAAATTGAGAAAACAAACAAAGTTGAAGATTATTTCTTCAAAATTTTGAAGGGTCAACACACAAAATTTTGTGTGTTGGAGGTCCTCGCGTGAGAACATTTTATACCTTAACTTTTTATATTTTACAATTACAATATAATTACAATTGTAATATAATTTACAAATGTAAATTATAATATAATTATACTACTATACTTTATTTATAATTTAACTTTCACTTTCAAATAGAATTTATATATATATATATATAAATAATGCAGTCGTTTACTATACAAACAGAGCGATTTATACAGAGAAATTTGAATATATCTGATGATAGTTCTTTATTATTAACTCTAAACAAAATCAAGGTTGACGAAGGAAATACTGGTTTAACTATATTAGCAGTGGGTTACGTAGCATCAGATTTTGACCAATTAACATCCGGGGTAAAACCATTTTCAGAAGAAGGCGCGGTTCAATTGGTTAGTTTGGGTAATGGGAACGCTATCAGAGTATTTAAAAACGGTAACGATTTCGTAAATAATAAAATAGAACAGGGTCCTTTTTTTCTCAACGACGGACAAACATTTGTTATAGAAAAGATAACTACAGGATCCATTATAACAATGTCTGAAGGGGGTTATGGTTATAGCGAACAAAGGTCATTAGATTTTGAATCGCCTATGCCGTTATTATCTCTAGGTCTTGCATTTTCAGATACATTATTTTATTCATTTAGAAATTCTACCCAACCAGATGGTATTGAAAAAGGGTTATTACATATAGTATGCGGGCCTAAAAAATCAAAAATATCATTAACAAATGCTATAACAGGAGACATTGTATTAAAACAAAGTAATATAACATTAGATTCCTTTTCTCATAAAACATTAACATTAGATGGAAATGTAGAATATAGAATAAAAGCAACTGAACCTATAATGGCATGTACCAATGTATATATGGGAGACGGTGATAAACGTTTTTACGATGGTAGATTGATACTTCCTCTAACAAACGATGGTATATCTTGGCCTAGAAATGGTCAAATATCTGCTTTATACCCAAATACAAAAGTAAAATATTATAACAATAGAGGTGATACAGGCACAGGAGGTCCATCTTTTGTGGTAGACGGACCAGGCAATTTTATAGATGCAGATACAGCTGTAGGTAATAACGAAATTGGTTATTCCGCGACTGGCGCTACAAGATTTATGGCAAACGGTTTGATATCAGGTTTTTCAGGTGCAGATGGAGCAGGGTTTGAAGCAACTCCCATGTGTCCGATAGCAGCAATGGCATATAAAATACCTATCATAGGTATTATAAGAAATACAGGAACGCCCCAGCAAAATTCTATATCTGTATCTAGCCCGTTTGTAGGTACAAGCAGAGGATATACATATGATACAAATACGGAATTACCTGTTCTGGTAAGTTTTAATGCACCAGGCGGTGGAACAACAAATACTATTAATTTAGAAAGAAGGAATGGGGTTATTCCTTCTATCCCTGAAGAACAGCGAACTCCGTCATCAGCTCAGATAGCGGCTACAGCTAGCGCGCCTAACGATAGGTATGGATTACAAACCGATTTCCTTGGAGGTTATATAATAAGCGATGTCCCATGTATGGCTATAATCAATACATCGCAAACAGATAATATAACACCTACTGAGCAATTTCCCGGGAGTAGCGGTAATCTAGTTCAAGGTGTAAGATCGGCAGCAGACGAGACGTTGGTATTTGGTATATCTCCCGATGAATTAAAATGTACTATTAGGCTAGGTACCGATGATTTATATTATAAACAAACTATATCTTCTGGGGGTACAGAGACATGGTTGCTAGCATGAATTTTTGATTTCATATGAAATTGATTTCATATGAAATTTTACTATTTACGTTTAATCCACTTCGTTAAGACTGCCAATTTCATTAATTTTAGCTTGCTCCTGTTTAACTGCTTCAGAAACAGTGTTCATTACATTTCGAGGAATTATATCATTAATTGTTGTCGCTCCTTCCGGCATCATATGAGACATTGCATTTTGCATAGACCCCATCAACTTTGCAATGTCTAGACCGCTTTCATCATTTTGCATATTTTGCACGCCTGAAATAACATCGTTTATAATCCCACTGGATAGCAAACCCATAACAGCCTGTGCTGGGTCATTTGTATCTATATCTGTCATAGCGCTTTTAGCTTTTTGAATGATATCTGTCATAAAATCTTTCTCTACCCCGTCGTCTAGATCAAACTTACTAACAGTATCAAGTACATCTAGATTTTTTTCCGAAGGATCTATAATAGTAGAGATTGTTAATAAATGCTGTCTAATGACCTCTCTGTTATCACGATTAGATTGAAATAAATATTTTTGTATTTCTAGGTATATCTTTTTACTGTTACCATAGAATATTGCTGTGTCTCTAGGAATGCTTTCCATCATTTTTTTAGAATCGTTTAAACACGAACCATGTTCTTCAAAAAACGTTTTAAACCCGGTGATACAATTCTCTATGCCTACATCTACTTTGTCTACTTTATCATCGTTAATACGCTTTATTATTGTAAAATAATAGAACAACGGAGAGTTCTCCCCTGTTTTTGTTCCAAAAACATCCCAGCATGCTTCTAAAAGCTCGGAAATCGCGTTAAATGCTAATTTATTATCAATTTTCATATTGCTTAATTTAATTAATTAAACGTTTATTGTGTTTTTAAATACACTTCTGCATGTGCTACGATAGCATCTAAATATTCCCATAGCATATTAATATCATCTGTATGAAAGCGATCCCCTAGTATTTCTTTCTTATAATATGAGACTCTATCATCGGGTAAACTTGAAAAAATACTTGTATTTTTCTTAAAGAAATCCAAGTTTTTATCCTTTATATAACTGACATGAGGAATCATTTTTTCAACCACATTGTTCATAACTTGTTGAGCATGGAGTCGTTTATAAAAAAACTCTATGGTTACTAAATCCCCTCTTTCGCAGGGTTTATCGAAAAGATATTTCAGATCGGAAACAAAATCCGATACCGTATCTTTTAGTTCGCAAAGAACCTTCTGTTGCTTTTTATATGTCATCGTATTAGTATATACTAATACGATTATTTTGTTTTTAAATTATTCTGTTATTAATTTTTTACCATCAAAATATATAATAGTAGGCACAAATCTTATTATCTTTTCAGTTATAACATTTTGAGGATCTTTTGGTTTTATTACATGCCATTTTTGCCCTTTTACAATGGTGACATTCGATACAGTTGAATTTGCTAGAACGGTCGTTGGGAATCTTATACCTCCATGTTTAGAAACCAGAGCAAATACGACATCTTCATCGCTATTATTTACCAATGTAACATGTTTATTCGTGTTATCTGGATGCCCAAAACCAGAATCGGTTATGTACAAATCGCTAACAACCGATGATAAACTCGTTTTAAAATTAAGCTTATTCCCGGTAGTTGTTATAACATCAGCTTGTAATTTATCATGGTAAACCACTGTCGTTGTAATAACCTCATTTGGTTTAATTGTCGTTGTACCCGATTTACTTGTAAATATGACAGGGCGTCCTGTTGTATTATGTATTTTAGCAGTAAAATTACCTATTTTATGTTGGATAACTGGTGTATTACGCTCTCTATGATAGACAAGTAAAAGTATGCCTAATATGATAACTATCGCTATTATAGCTAATACTACCCCGTGTATAATATATTCGCTATTTGCTTCTACAGGTACTGTATGATTTTTATATGAGACCATTTACTTATTGTAAATATAAAAAATCTATTTTGTTTATGACGGAATCGTATTGTTATTTATAACTATGTTATCCCTAGCTTTCTTCATTTCTTCAGCCATTTTATGAACATTATTTTTGGGTTTAGACATTCGTTCGGTTCCTAAACTTAAACCGGTTGATTTGGTTTCAGATAATATGGGTTCTGGTGTATCATCTATTATTATTTCTACTGGGTCTATTTCTTCTTCTGGTACATCCAGAAATATATCTTCTTCCTCTTCAACATTTATATCAGGGGTTTTAGATTGCGTGTTAATTATTTTATCTACCCATTTTAAAATTTTAGGTCTTCCCGTAAATACTTGAACATCACCGCTTTCATATTCTACAACTAAAGCGGGGACATTGCGAATTTGGAAAATTTTACCATTTTTAGCTAATTCTCTACTTCTAGAACTATCTAACACGATCGTATCTATGGGTAAATTTAAGTCTTTTATTGTTTTTACACACGCAATTGAATCTTTTGAAAATTTACTGTAAAATAATATAACATTGGATATCTGTTGTTTTGTCATTATATGTATTTATAGTTTTCTTCTTAAGTTACTATACATGTAAAGATGTATTAACGAGATCCTGTTCGGTCCATCATTCTAAATCCTTTAATCCTTGATGCCCTGGAATCGAGCCTAAGAGTATACGTTGATCCTCGTACAAGATCTGCCGTATAAGCAGGGAGTTTTTCTGTAGAAGGAAGTACAAGTATTTTAGCATGAGAACCAAATCCTTGACTAAAGTAAACATCCGGAAGTTCTACCTTATCTTGTAAGCGTCCTATTATTCTAAATCTATCTTGTTCTACTGGAGACCCTGTAGCCATAGATTCAACAGCTACGCTATAGTATCGCGCCGGAAACGCTGAGTCAAAGTTGAAGAAAACGAAGTCTAACGCATTGAGACGTCCAGGTATATAATGAGGAATTGTAACGTGAAAATTATGCGTTCTGGATTGGTCATATTGTCTTTCTGGGAAACTCATATTTTGTTACTATAACAAAATATTATTTTTAGAAATTAATTACAAATGATAACAAAAACAAAACCTGTTTGCGCAAGTTGTCCTAACTTTGATACCGTTAGTATTAGTATGTCTAAAGAACAATTAAAACCCGAGTGGCTTGAAAAAGTAGACTACGTTCGTAAGTTTATAGATAACCATGATTTTAAAAGTAAACACGTTCTTGGATACGATAATATAATACAGATTAAATTGAATAAAAGATATATAGGACGCAAAGTGCTTTATTGGTGTGCAAATAAAAAGAATACCAAATCTCCTCTTATTAGAAATGCTAGAGCTGCCTATGGGAACTTTGAAAATAGCGGCGTTGTAAAAATAAACAATGACGGAATTGCAGTATTTAAATTTGACTGTCCTCAGTTATATAAAACCAAGCATGTTGGAAATAAAAACCTAACAACATTTTTCCGACATATTCATTTTGTAATAGAAGATAGCAATCCTGGTGTATGGAAGAAACAGATTTATACAAAAATTCTGAGTTGCTCTCATAACATAGTGAAATTATTAGAAGATCGAAATGAAGGGTATTCTATTATACTTAACACTTTACCATGCGAATATTACGCAAAAGATCATATAATGGGGTCTTATAATTTACCAGTGAATGTTATAAAAAACATGACCGCTAACGAACTGCGTAACTGGTTTACAGATATTGTTAAAATTCATTATCCCAAGCTATATAACTACCTTAAATCTAAGAAATTAGACATAACTGAATGCCAAATAATCACTTATTGTGCTCATAAGAATTGTAAAACTTCAGAAGAAGCGGGTAAAGAATTAATGAAGAAAGGGTTTGTAAATATTAACACGTTTGCTGGTGGGATGAAAGAATATAGAGAAAAGTTTAAACACGATTTATAAATAGTATTAATATACTAGCATGGATTGGAAAAAATATATATTTAACATAGACTTCTTTGTTTTTATATGTCTAGCCGTCTTTATTATATACATAATCTGTAAAAAAGGTAGAAAACCAAAGAAATTTAAAATACCCTTTGTTAAAATACCTAAAAACAAAAGAGTTAAACTAAAAAGACAAGATAAGAAAAAGAAACGAAAAGCTAAACTTAATAAACACGAAGAAGAATGCAGACGTATATTTCAAAAAATATTTAGAACCGAGTTTAAATCTATAAGACCTAAATGGTTAAAAAACCCTGTTACAAAGAAAAACTTGGAACTGGATGGGTTCAATCCTGATGTAAAAACTCCAATCGGCCGCGGGTTGGCATTCGAATACGATGGAAAACAACATTCAAGTTATATACCTCATTTTCACAAGAACGGTGTCAAAGAATTTGAATATCAAGTCGCTAAAGACACATGGAAAGATACCAAATGTAAAGAATATAACATATTGTTAATAAGAATCCCGCATTTTGTAGTATTCCCAGATCTAGAAAGATATATTCTATCAAAATTAAAACAAAAATCTGTTATTAAAGATGACCAATACAGAACTCTTGATAATTTTTCAAACAAAACGAATATCTATGAATAAATACATTTTTCATTTATCAAATGAAAAAAAATATATAAAGGGTTCTTTAAAAATAAAAAAAATAAAAGATTAATGTAAATAGATATGAATGTGAAAATCAACGGTGATATCATCAAAAATATAACAACATTTGACAACGATCAGTCTATTATACGAAAATATGCTATTAATAATAAAATATCTAAACCAGAAAACGTATTTGTACTTCCAGGGTATTTACGAATAGAAAATCATAATAATGACGAAATAATCATATCAAACATATTTGATGATTTGGTAAAAATAGACGACGCAAGAGCTTTAATTAATTCTATTGACATATTGTCAAATAAATATGTAAATATCGGCGTTGTAGATATTGTTAATTTATGGATAATATCTAATTACGACATACCGTTAAAAGATTATGTTTATGAATCAATCAAGGAATTGGGAGAACTAAATAAGATATATAGTAGTATTGTTAATCTCCGATATATTTTAAATGAATACGTTAGTAAAAATAACGAAAAATATAATATTATAAACGAAACAGTGAAAAAGGAATCGTCCATTTATAAAAAGTTTGAAAAATTAGAACAAACAAAGATATACCCGTTTGTAAAAGAGCAAATAAAAGAAAAGACGGTTATTAAAAACCAAAATAATAGATCTATATACGATATTTTCGACGAAATAAACGCGACTATTGATATTCCTTTTATATTGTTAAAAGACGACGGTAAAACGTTATATAAAGTCTATACTAATATTAAACCCGACGACGAATGGATAGAATACGATTACAAAAATGACGGTATTTATCTTTACGTAAGAGACTCCGAGATTACTAAAATCGAAGCAAAAGAAGAAATCTCTAAATTTTATAGTTTTCTTCACTTTTCAAAAAATAATACATTGATATCTGAGTTTAACGTAAACTCAGATATTAAAATCGGAGATATACGTAATAAGTTGTTTAGCAAGTTTAGTGATATAACCATCGATTTTACAAACGAAATTGCAATAGGGGGGGTGTTTGTAATTCCAGATAAAAAAATAAATAAAGCTGTATTTGCTGATTTGATAACAAATAATAAAGACGTATCTTTATTTATTTACTTAGACGAATCTGAAAAATCATATATTGATAAACCGAGGTTTACTTTTTATTATAATATAGATCTTGGAATATACGATATTAAAAAATCTTTAACAATTACTATCACAGAATTAGAAAATGGCTTATCTGTAAGAATTTCAAGAGCAAGATCGTTATCTGATATAGCTAATTTTATATCTGTATTTTCTGGTATATACTCGACGTATGAAGCAAATAAAGATGTTATTATTAATACTTACAAAATGTTTGATAAAACTTTAGATTTTAAAGTTTACGATAAAAAATATACTGATACCAAAGATAATAAAAAGACCGGTAAAAGGTTAAAAGATCTACAAGAATATAACTCTATAGCATTTTCCAACAACTATTCAACTGCTTGTCAACCTAGATTCAAACAGCCTTATATAGTCAAAGGAGACGCAACAAAAATTAAAATAGATGAAAGTGTTACCAAAGACAAGACTGATATTAAAAATTTCAACAAGAAACAGCATGGTATTTTAAATTGGCCTTTAAAAAGCGATGATTGGTATTCTTGTTATCCGCGAGAAGACGACGACAAAAAAACATCATCTATATGGCCAGGACTGGTTAAAGCTAAGAGCGATGAACATTCGTATAAATATTTACCATGTTGTTTTGTTTCAAATCAATATACAAAGAATAAAAGCAATCTGGTAAACTTTTTAAAAAACGATGAAGATGAAGACGAAAACGATTATACTAACACACATATTTTAAAATCAACCAAATTACCATCGGTTAATAGATTGGGAGAGTTACCGTATTATATAAGATCGTTAGCAAAGTTATCAGGGTATACTAGTATAAAAGTTTCTAAAAACGAGTTTCTACCTATTGTTAGACTGGGTATGATAAGCGCTCCAGATAGTTTTATCCACTGTATGGAGTACGCCACGAACGACAACTATAAAAACATGAATAAAGATGAGAAAATATCAAGATCGCGTGAAGTATTAAATAATATAGCGAAAATGGATAACTACGCAGTTAGCAAACAAGAGTTATACGATAGATCAGATGACGAGATTAGAAGCGAATTTTTAGATATAACCACTCATATCAATCCAAAACTATACATATCTATAATTGAAAAGTTTTACAAATGCAATGTGATAGTTATAAATATAGATAAAATGCATCCTGATGGCGATATAATGATACCTAGACATGTTAAATGTCATTTAAATAGAAAATTAAAATACCCCGAAACTGTAGTGTTAACAAACTCTAAAGTATTTAAACCCTGGGTATATCAAACTAGCATCGTAGTGAATTACAATGAAAGTGATTATATCTCTAAATTTTCCACAACTAGTAAATTTGTAAAACTACTTGATGAATTACGATTGAATTCTAATTCTATAACCATATCGTCGAGTAGTGATTATATAATATAAAAACGATAAAATATTTAATGTGTCGTAAAGTTTGATATATACATATATGTTTATAGAAACATAAAAAAATGTTACAAAGAGAATTTACAATCGTTGTCGATCGTGTATTTCCAATCGACAACTCCCCATGTATTTCAAATGAAATAGAACAAGATAAAGTATACTACGGTCAAAATCCTATGCAAGCATCGAAAAAAATATTTACAAAAATAGCTAAATTGGCTAAATGTAACGAATGTTCGTATATTTTTATGATAAAAGAGACGACGATTGGAAAAACATGCGATAAGCTATTTACGTATATAGGAGTCAAATATAAACTTAAAATGCCTATAGATGTATCTAAAGGTGAAAGTTATTTTCAAGTTAATTACAAATCGGATGTAAAATCGTATAAAAAAGAATTACCAACTCATCCTGATAGCAATGAAAATCAAGTTTTAAACAATGAAAATGTTATTTTACCTATAGACCCGGAATTACTGGATAAAATTTGCAAAGAACCCATTCCATGGTTTATTGCGAAAAAAGTCATACCTTCGTATTAGATTTCTTTTTCACACGTGTCGCGTGTGAAAATTCGTTAAAAATGCGAAATTACTGAAGAGTATATAATTTTTTGATTAGTTTTAGTTTATCATCTGGTTTATCGGTATTGTGTTTGCAATAAGGACATCCTCTGTGTTTGCAATAAGGACGATCGTTACACGCCTGGCATGTCTGAGCAATCATAGTAGAATAAGCTAGTAAAGACAGGAGTACTCCTGTACAAAAGAATACAGCCATCATTCTTGTATTTTTAAATGTTTTATTAAGAGGCTCTCCTGTTACAATAGACATCGATATAAGACCGAGAACTTTTACAACTAGTGCAAATATTAGAATTTGCACAATCATTTATTATAACGTTTTCATAATTCTGAAAACGTTTAATTAACGAAAAATATATTTCAGATACATTGAATTGTTTCTAGCATCGAAATTTTTGGACATATATTCAGATACGATCTTATCCTTCTTTTGTACAAGCCTGACTAAAGATCCGTATTTGTCATACATCGATATGTCATCCCAACTAATACTGCATTCCGTTTTTAGTAGATCAAAAATCTCCTTATCTGTTCTAAAATAGATAATTTTATTATCTATTTTACCACCAGATAATTCTTTTATAGTTGTTGTCATGTGATTATCTATATGCATTTTAAGATAAGTTATAACTTTTAACTGCGAATCAAACTCTACGATAGATACGTTAACATCGAGTTTTGTATCTTTTTTAATAAAACGCGATGTATATTTACATATTATTTCATGGTAATTTCTAGTATATTGCTGTGTTTCGTTTGTTTTAGGGAAAAACAATAAAAACGTATCTTTGTTAAAATATACAGCGTTAGGTTGGTGTTCGTCGCATAATAGTTCTTCGTTAAAAGCTTTTGCATCAAAAGATGGTACTAGGTTTTTTAATTTAACTTTAACTACGTGATAATTATCTAAACTTATGTATTGTTTACAGTCATCTTCAATCAATTTAAGCTCTGTGATTAGTTGTTTTCCAGAATTTATCACAGACATTTATATTATTTAATCTCTTCTTTTAAACAACTATAAATAATATAACTATTTAAATATTTATTATTTTATTGTTAAAATATAAAACATGAATTATTTGTTATTTACATTATTCGTTATATTAATCGTATGTATAGTATTTGCATGCATGGTGTTAAAAGATAAACTCGTAGAAAAAGAAAACTACGGTAATAGCCAGGCTTTTGATCCCAGTACTAGATCAGCAGCTGCAGGTATCGGACCTTCATCCCAAGAAGGCTTTTGCGGATCGTGTATTTAAATATATTCCTTACTCCGATAAGAGTAAGGAAAAATCTTATTTTAATTATAAACATCTTCTAAAGTATTTACGTAATTTAACGCATCTTTATTTACTTTAAAAACCCCAGGTAAAAATTCGGAAATAAATAGACCTTTAAATGTTCTACATCTGCTTAAAGCTACATATGCTTGCCCTTCGGCAAATACCGTAGGTCCTAAATCTACAACAGCATAATCCAACGTACATCCTTGTGCTTTGTGAATAGTTTGAGCAAATGCGAGCATCACCGGTAACTGTTTCCTAGATGCGTAACCGTAATCATCGTCTACCTCTCTATCGTAGTACTCTATGGTTGTTATACTTCCATTTAAAAATAGAACATCTACAGAAAGATCGCTATTTATAGCATGAACTACACCCCTGGTTCCATTGACTAAACCTTCTTCCGGGTTAATATTGGCTGTAATCATTACTTGAGCGCCAACTTTTAACTTTATTATTCGCGGAAAATTTTCATCCAGTAATTTGAAATGACGAGATTCGGTATTTACAGATTCTGTAAAATTTTCCTTTTTAATAAACTCGTCTATGCATTTAAACTCGTGTTCTTTAGAATTAAGCTTTTTTAATTCATTTTCATTGTGAAGTTCGACGTGTTTTTTTCTAGAAAAAAACAAGGTTGGTTTAATCACATCGCCTGGGTTTTCATCTTTTAAATTTTGCAAAACATTACTTAGTTTTTTATGACATCTTACGCGTTTTTTGATTATATTACAATCTTGTTCTGTAAGAATACCTTTTCTGGCTCTCATTAAAAGTTCGAAGAACTCTATATCCGGGTATCTTTTAGGCTCTGCAAGGACAACAGGTTTTATATTTAAGCTTTTCCATACATCACCGCCGAATACATACAGATCTTTTACTGGTGGTAATTGTAGAAAATCTCCGCTAAAGATCATCTGAATACCACCCATCGGATTTTTATTTTTTCTTATATGTTTTGCGATTTTATCAAGTTTTCCTAGAAATGTTTCACCAAGCATCGAAACTTCATCTATAATAAGAATATCTATCGTTTTCCATTTATCTACAGTTTTTTTATCGATTGCAATGTGTTTAATGAGTACATCAACATCTGCATCCCCTGTCTTTACTCCTGCGAATCTATGAAGAGTTATACCGCCTATATTTAATGCAGCTATACCAGTTGTGGCTGTAAGAACGACGACTTTTGATGGTTTTTCATGTTTATATCTAGATCTAAATTTATCAATTAACCAGCTTTTACCAACTCCCCCCGGGCCATGTAACAAGACATTATACCCGTCCTCTACAAGAGAACATAATTTTGACAATTCTGATGACATATTTTTCTTTAAGATATTCTTATATATAATAACATAAGCTGTATTTGGATATCAATTTATTTTGAAGAAGGAAATTTATCGTATTTTTTCACATTATATGTGAAAAAGATTTGTTCTTCGTTTTCTTTTAAAAATACTTTGAATCGTATTTAACTTCATATTTTGACAGCCATGTAATGATATTATTAACATACTGCTGTTTATCATTCATTTTAATTGTAGATTTAATTTTGTATTCGCAATCATAAAAAGAATTATTTGTTATATTGTCTTCTGTGATCGAATTAATCTTATTCAACTCGTTGCTACTGTATTCACCGTAATCCACAATCATATCGTTTACGACGTTCAACGGAACTTTGTATATAAACGCTTTGCCATATCTGCCAGTTCCATACATGTCGTAAATTACGAAAATATAATGACTTATATCGCAATCGGGGCGTAGGTTATTAAGAATAACCTTGTTGCTTTTATGACGTATAGATGTTATAATTTTATATTTAGAGTTGTCATTGATCTTTAGGTCTTTTCTTATAATAGATTCAATCACGGCTGATCTGCTATTAACAAAATGCCTTAGTAACATACATTTTTCCTCAAGAGGGATGTTTTTATGGATCAAATCGAGTCCAAGTATAAAATTGTCGTTATATTTCATATATGTATGTATATTATCCATATACATATATATATTATCTGTAATAGGCGGACGTGAGAAAAAGATATTGTCTATACCGGTGAGAACAAACTTTAGCAACTTCCAAATAATATATATAATAAATGCATATAGCAGCACCGTAACAACTACTAAGCTCAAAAAAGAGTAATCGTAATACTTCATAATGAATGTTAGTTTATCACTAAATTTAGTGATAAACATCAAATAATAATATCATTTTTAATATATATTATATATTAAAACTTAAGTATAATTATATTAAAAACAATGAATTTTGTATCGATTTCGGAAAAGAAAATGGGGTTAACTAACCAGATATTTATTTTGGCAAATGGGATAGCTAATGCAGTTAAAAAGAAATGCAATGTCGCTGTTGTCGGCGAGTTTTTATGCGATTATAACTCTAATAAATACACTGATATTTCAAACGTGTTAGACATAGAAAGAACAAGTGCATACGTTAAACAAAAATACAATCTATTATTGATAAGTAAACATGATTTTAAATTTGATCTGTTAAACGTAACGTATGGAACAGAATATAATAAGATCGATATAACTCAAAATATAAAAGACAAATATTATCATGATAAAAAATTACATATAAACAAAAATGTTATTTTTAATGAGATCCAAGGGGATCCACATCCATGTGTTGAAAAAAATGTATGGTTCAAATACAAAATAAATAACAATATTATAATAGACAAGTATGAAGAGAATTTGAGCGACGATATTGATTATACCAATGATAACTATATACCAGTTTGGATAACGGGATGGCCTGTTGAAAAACGTGGTGTATTTTTAGATGTATTAACTCATATTGTATATGATAAACAATTTCTTGATATATCTAAACAACAGTTATCAGATATTAATTTAACAAATAAAGTGAATCTAATTCATCTAAGAATAGAAGATGATGCTATAAGACACTGGTCTATGATGAATGATCTTTCGCATGAAACGTTTAAAGCAAAACTTGAAGATATGTATATTAAAATGATACAAGACTATATTGATAAAAATGATACAACTATAATATTGTCATCATCATTTGATAACAATGTTGTGAGTTATTTAAATGAAAACAAATATAATACATTCTTTACAGATAATAAAAAGTTTAAAGATAGAGAATTAAACGCGATCGTTGATTTATTTATTTCAAAACATTGTAATAACGTATTTATCGGTGCTTATAATACAAACGGGGATAACGGTTCTACGTTTAGCTGTTATATATATGAAACCTTATATGCAAAAGATATTACATACAAATATATAGATTTAGATCATTTGTAAAAATATCTTTTCATGTCTTGTAAGGATTATTTTTTACCATATTTTTAAATTCTTTGGTTAGTTCGCGCTTTTGTTTTCGATTCATATCTTTCTTATCATCATCACCATAGCTAAAGGTGATTTTTGGTGGAGAAAGTTTTAACCACCCTGCGTTGATTAATTGTTCTCTGGCATCCAGAGCTTCGTTTAAATTATTAAGATACCCGATTTTCCGATCTTTAACATCCCCATCTCTGTATGAGAACACGCTGGTGATTTTGCTATTTTGATCATAACCACAATTCCACGTTACTTTTCCTCCACTTGAAGGGTCGTAATATCCGAATGGTAAATCATCACCATTTTCATTTAGTTGATTTTCGATTTTTATACCGTATGGTAATTCTGTATCTTCTTCTTTCATACTAATATTAAAAATCTTTTATTTTAAAATAGTATTCATCGTTTTTACATTTATTCTAATGTAAAATAATACAAATGATTAATCCTTTAATAACCGTGAAACGGTGAATAAGTATCATTTTTGTTGCTTCTAAAGCGTCTATTTAATTTCTTATAGTGCATTCGCATCATGTTTTCTTGATGCGCTAATCTATGCTTAGTAAACGTGCTATTTACATATTCTCGAGTCGTTTTAGCTCCCCCGTTAGGATTTAATTGCACGGTGTATTCGTCCCCGGGTAAAAGATTTGTTCTTGTCAGATATTGCCCGTAAGGATGTGATTGAGGGCGTACCGGTTCTGAAAACATACTAGGAGTAAAATCAACAGAAGTGTAATGGTCATAAGCTGGTGGAGGAACCCTATGTTCTTCTGCAAAAAGAGGCGCGACTACAGTTGTATGAAAATCGTCGCCTACATGGGTAGGGACTATAGTGAAGTCTTCTCGTTCTCTTTCTAAAGGTGTATCGGTGACAATATTAGAACTACAAGATTGAAGTATAATAATAGATAATAATGATACCAATAAAAATACAAGCCATTGGTCGTAATTCATCGAATACATTACTATCGCGATTATTATTGCTAATCGTGTTAACGAATTTAACTTCTCGTCTTGAGACATGTTAGACGTAGGAAAAAACACCATGTCTTGTAAAAGAATGGCTGGTTCTTTTACCCAAAATTTAGATTCGTTCATAGTACCCGTCTTATTTTAATACCATAAAAATAGTTGTCAAAAAAATAAAATATTAAAATAAATGAGAGTAAACTTGTTCCTAATAATTGTGATATTATCAATATTTGTGTTATTGTATTTAAGTAATACCCAAGAAGGCTACGAACCGCAAAATATGGGTAGTCAAAGATACCATGGTTTTGGAAGACAAAACGCATACAATACGTTTGACCATCATGAAGATCATGGTCCTTGTTATCAATCAGGGCAAAATGAACACAGATCATGCCTCCCGGGGTACACTAGATTTGTAAATACTTATACAGATCAAGTGCAATGCTGTGTAAATTTAGCTAATTATTAAATGTTTTCATTTTCATTCAATGATGAATGAAAATAACCGAATTTAAAATTGTGTAAGACCTAATGAATGGTTATTATAATCGCCATCTCTATAATACGGTACCAATTCTAACAATATCCAGGTTTGCAACCCTTTGGTTAAAGCCGGGGCTTCATTAGGATCAGTAGGAGTTAAAGCAGCATCCTCAATGATTATAGTTTTACCTTCTTCTTGCATAATATTTACTTCTAGAGCTTCATTTCTTGAAAATCTTATGACCTGATCCATTCTTGAGCTAAATTTCACCCATTTAGGATTCATACCGGAATCATACTGAACCCCTTCGGATGTTAACGCAAAACGCCCTTTTGGTACTTTGTTATCGATCGTATTTATTAAATGTTTGTCGTTATATCTGTCATTATGAACATCTAAATATAATCTTTGGAGATCAGCAGTATGGGTTGTCTGGACCGTGCCATCATCACCAACGTATTTTACTTCAGTATAAGGGAGTGTTACATGTTTACATTGTATAGATTGGCTAAACTCCACCGCTCTGGATCCTGGTCTACTTGAATGCGCATTTACTTGTCTAGCAGCGCGGTTCCACGTTTTAACTTGTTCTGCATAAATTTTATAGCTCGCAGAATTAGGCTGGCCCTGGAAATTCCTGTGAAAACTATCAAGATCTATATAAGTAGCCATATTTATATATATTTATAATTATATTTTATACTCTAAATCTTTTTCTTAAATATTATTAATTACAAGTTTTAAAATGCAACACAATCAACCGTTGTTATCATATTATCCTAAAGATAATTCTAAATTTGTAGATCCCATGTATGTACCTTATCAAAGAAAACTCGTATCGATGGGTGGTGATGATAACACTTGCAAACATCCTGTAAACACATGGAAGAAAAACGGGTCTAGCTCGATGGTTCACCCAACTCATATTAGAAAAGAACTTAACATGGATTTTTTAAAGATTCATCCTAACGATCCTTGCCCTGCAGGTTGGACAGACAAGGGAGACGGGTTTTGCTCTAGAACTCATCAACAAGCACACGAATCCAGTTTTTCAACAAAAGACCATTTTTCTGTAAAACACCAATACCACGATGGTTATTCTGCTTCTCCTAAAGACGGTATATCGAAAATTAAACTAAATAACTTTGATTTGAAAAATTCGGAAGCATTTCTCAATCGTTCTGTAAATCCTCATACCGGAGAATATGTTATATATCATGAACCTAGACCGCATTACGGGTCGAGTAAATATGGTAGAGTTCCATCCAGGCATTCGTATTTAGGTAAATAAATTTTAATTAGATCTTTACTTTCTAAGTAAAGATATATCGTAAAAGAGTTTAAGAAAACTCTACGCATTTCTTTTTTTCAACAATGTTGTTTTTATCTTCTAAATTATTAAGATAATCTCTTATATCCATGTTTTTCTTAACTACAACTTCTTCGATTTGTTCTTTATATTTGGTAGCGATATCGACAAAAAATTCGTATTTTTCTTTCATTACATCGTTGTATCTCCCTGTTAATATTATTTCAGCCGATGAAAATACTATAAATGTAATATATTGATTTGATTTTGACTTTTCTTTGGCATAGAGCCTTTCTTTTGATTTAATAAATTTTGGATCATGGTTATTCGCATTTTCGTATGAAAGTACATTATAGTAGAAATTTTCTGGTTTTTTAGTATACATTTTTATATTTACATGTGTATCGGATGTAGGTTCGCATTTTGAAAGATGAACATTGTGGCTAAACTCCTTCTTATTCATCAACGAGTTTAGGTTTCTTTTATCAATTGGAAATCCTAATTTAAAATCTACATTTCTCATTACTTGCTCGTATAGAAAATGAACGTCTTTGTCGGTATCGTTGATAAATTTCCAATTTGCTTTATGTTTGGAAATAAATTCTTCCCATATAATCATTAATGTTTCAACGGCATCTCGAAACAACTTATTTCCTGCTAATTTAAATTTAGAATTAAACATCATTGAATTTATAATTCTATTGTTAATACATAAAACAATTGTAACCTGGTTTAAAAACGGCACAATATTCTTAGGATCTCTGCTGTTGTTGCATTCGGAACAAACAAAGTGTATTTTCTTTGTATTTTGATCGTATCCTTTTTCAATCATCTCTTCATAGGTTAACGGTTTTAGAACTTCTTTTACAGTAAGTATTTTCTTTTCACGATTATTCGAGCAATCCATTTTTTGGCATTTTGTACACCAATACTTTTTTTCTTTACTTGTTCTTATACCTCTGATATATATTCCATACTGAACGCCTATTACAGAACCGTAATCTGCCGTTATTTTCTTTTTATCAATATTTTTCTTCTTTTTAGTTAACGGAGGGTCGATTTTTGTAATTGGTATATTTTTAAAGACATTGCTTAAATTAAACTCTAAATTAGAGTATATCATATAAGTAGCAGTCGATATTGGTAACTTTTCAAAAGGCCGAATAGTAGTCATTTTTGCAGTTAATATGCTATCTTGAGTTCGCAAATTAATATTTAATAAACAACAGTATATATCGTTTTTATTATAAAAAGTATATTTCTAAATAACAGCATAACGATGGACAGTACTAAAGATACGGGTAAGGCATTCTGGGGTCCTCCGATCTGGAAAACAATACATATTTTAGCTTCTACTTTAAGACCAGAAAACGCTTCAGAGTTTAAAAAATTTTTAGAAACTCTTACTCATTTACTACCATGCGAGAAATGTAAAAGAAATCTTAAAGAAAAATTAAAGAACTTTCCCATTGATGCGTATCTGTTTAACAATGACGATGCGTTCTTTTATACATATGTATTACATGATATGGTTAATACATCCATAAATAAAGCTGATAAAAAGCAGCCAAAGGAATCCCCGAGTTTCGACGAAATTAAAAACTTTTACTTTAAAGGTTTATCACAAGAATGCAAAGATTGTCAGCTTTAACTAAAAATAACAATAAACATATATAAACAGGACAATAACTTATGCTATAATAATGTCTTCTGTACTAAAAAATATCGAAACGTCGCAGCTTATTCATATGGGTGTTGAAGTTGCAGTAATAACAGGTGTTGGTTATTGGTTAAATAGAAAAATTAATAATCTTCAAGATAAAGTTGATGAACTAACCGAACAAGTCAATCATCACAACGATATTATTTCTAAGCAAAACGAAATTATTCTTAACCACGGGAATACAATTAATAAACTTCTAACACTTGTTAACCAATACCAAGGAGGGCACGCTGATCCCCCTGCAAGGCAACAAAGCAAACCTAAGAAGACAACGTTGAAACCTATACCCGAAGTACAGACCGATACGGTATCGTATATCGAAGAAGACAGAGTAGACGATATAATCGCAGACGAGCTAGCTGAATTAAATACGTCCGAATATTGCGACCTAGAAACAGGTGAATGTGATATAAAACAAGAAGATAAAAAAAAGTAGATTACAGTAAATTATGGACAAAAAAGAAAACTATACAGAGGGGCGTTCAAAAACCCAAGCTGATACCCAAGAACGGGACGGTCAATGCGATGTTGGTAATTCTACCCAAGCTTATGATGAAGCAGATGAAGAAATCGTCTGTTTCAAACACGGTAGATATAATAGAGAAAGAGGTAATTTCCCAGACAATGTATTAGGTTATAACAACTGGTGCGAAGGATATAGTTGTTATATTGAACCAATATTTAATATTAATATACAACCTTTCATTAAAGACCTTAAGGATATCTCGACCAATGAACCAGATATAAAAGATTTTTATAGATTTGCATACTTGAATTCAAGTGGGTATATTTCTCCTTATTTATAATAAAAATGGGCGGTATAGGGTTTTGGAAAAAAGACTATATGATCTTAGAAAATGAAGATCATAATAACGTTGAAAATGAGGTAGATCATGATGACAACCTGGCTATAGTAGAATTGGAAGATATGATAGTTAAACTATATGATACTATTAACGGAATCCGAGATTATCATAATGTAGATATGTTTGATGATCTTTCTTTATTATCATTAAGAGACTGGTTATCTAATTATATACCAGATATGAAAAAATGTTTTAATCCTGATTATTAAATAAATTATCACTTAAATAAGTGATAATTATAAGTATAATTATTACAAATGAGTAACTGCGAAGAACTGGATAACATTTCAAAATGCGCTAACATGCTTTGCGAAAAATATAATACCGATATCAAGGCTATTTTAGAAATAATTAGCGAAAGTCATGCGTTTAAAAACACCATGATTAAAATAATGAACGGAGAATGCGATTCAAAAAAGATGATGTCGTCCGTTTCAAGAGTATTTTTATCAAATTTAATAGATGCGAAATTAATTAATATAAAAAAAGATACAATGTACTGCCTGGGTGATATATCTAAAATGTTAAAACAAGGTATTATTCTCGGAAAAGGATCGTTTGGCGAGGTTAGCATCGGTATTTTAAAAGATATCCCAATCAAAGTTGCTATTAAAAAAGAAAAGGTAGGGTCAACTACAGTTGTTAAAGCTAAGAATAAAAATAAATATAAATCAGAATTATGGAATGAAGTATATCTAACAGAATTGGTAGCGAATGAAATAATAAATAATAGAATGGGGCAGGCTGTTCCTCTATTATATAAAGAATTTGGATGCGAAAACAATTGTAATTTTGAAGGGATGGAGAAATCACATTGTATAATCAGTATTATGGAAAAAGCAGACGGGACGTTGTTTGATTGGTCTAACAAACCCCATTCTGAAGATGAATGGTATAATATGTTATTTCAAATAATGGCAGGTTTGACGGCGTTGCAATCTGACAAATTACAGATATTTCATAACGACATCAAAGCTCAGAATATATTATATCATAACATTGCACCAGGAGGTTATTGGAAATATATCATAGACGGTAATGATTATTATTTACCCAATTTAGGATTTGTAGCAATTATAGCAGATTACGGAGTTTCGACGACATTCAACCCGTCTATAAAATATCAAAATCCTAAAACTCGGAGACTTGGGTATAGAGGAATAATCCGCACGGATAGCGAATTTTGCGGGTTAGTATTAGCAACGCGTAATTATAAAAATCGTATCAATACCGACAACGCCGTTATAACTCATATAGAAATGTCACTTGAATTGAAAAATAGTATAGACCTCAAACCATCTGAATATAATTATGATTATATTAAGAAACATGACACAATTTCATATAACGGTTTATTATATTATGACGGTAGTTACTCGAAAGATAAGTATGATAATGTTAAAGTAAAAATTATACCTAGCTCTCTTGAAAATCGTATTAACCGGCAAGATATTTTAAGTAAAAAACTTCTTGCTAATTCATCGTTATACCCTCCTATCGAATTTGCATTTGATACTCAAGATGTTATAAAAACATTCATTGGTGGGAAAAGAACAAGACAACCTGGTACCCACCCGGGGTTTTTAAATTTAACTTCTAGTATCCGTAAAGAACTCGAACGATATAAAACAACCACGGATACTATATCTCTTAAGAAATCTAAAATATTTGGAAGCGATTTCATTCCTGAGTTTTTTCAAAATAAGTACGATTTACAGAGTAACCATGATTTAATAAATAATAACATCTTGCTAAGTACTTTTAAATGTTAAATATTTAATTTTATATTTCGTACGTACGAAATATAACCTTATTCAGTAACTATAAAAATATTCTTTTTATAGTTTTGAAAATTGACCGGGAATGAGAAGAACTGATAGTAACATAGATATCATGCATCTTTGAATGATTCGTATAATTTGTATATCTAGTTCCATTAAAAGGCCGCGGGAACTTGAACTCGTTTTTAAAATGATTGTTGATGTTATTTTTTAGATTATCCATTTCAACGTTTACACAAATACAATCGCGGCTTTTTACAATGATTTCTCTCGTATATGGTTCCTTAAATATAATATTGCTACTAATCGTTAACTCGGTCTTTAATTTATTGCATAGCGATTTGTTACATATTATTAGTTTATCTTTAACCACATTGTCAACTATTGAAAAATCTCCGCTGCTATTAAGTATATATTTATAATTGTAAGTTTTTGTTCTATTTTTGAATAAATATATCGGTATAGCGACAACTACGGAAAGAAGAAGTATGTTAGTATATGCGTATATCATCGTAATTACTCGTCATGATATAATATTTAAAACGATATTAGAATAATAATAAATTAAGCGATAACATGATGCCTGCGACTGTCTACAAGACCGGGTCCCATACCAAAGCCTATCAAATCGGTTTCATATTGAAGATGTTCAAGTTCCATTTCACGAGGTTTAGTTTCATATTCTTGGACAAGCTGAATGTAGTCGTCATCTGATCTAACAACTCTGTCAATGTTAGGGTCAAGGACTTTAATATTGTTTTTATATGATCCTGGTTTGTAAGTACAGTAACAACTAAAAGCTATAACACCTAATAATATTAATATTATTAATACTGTTTTCTGCCTTGTAGATTTCGCCATTTTAATATGTACATTGAAAAAAATGAATTAAATTTAGTAAAGATCGATGTTAGATATATATATTACACACTTGTAAAAATACAATATAATAAAAATGTCTTATCCTATCATTATTTCGATCGAAGGTATCGTTGGAGCTGGTAAAACAACGTTTATAAACAATTGTTTGGTTGAGATATTAACAGCAAAAGGATTCAATGTAAAAATTGCAAGGGAACCTGTTGATTTATGGGTTGAAATACTCCCTATGTTTTATAAAGATCCAAAAAGATGGGGGTACTTCTTTCAAACAAAAGCACTTGTAGACAGGATAGGTGTATTAACGGATGCAATAAAACATGACACAAATGCTGATATTATTATATGCGAAAGGGGTATAGTATCCGATTCTATTTTCATGGAAACGATGAGGCAACAAGAAAAGGTCACAGAAATGGAATATACGACATATAAAGCGTTATGGGATATAGTTGTTAAAACTATATTATTTACACCTAATTTATATGTTTATTTATCCCCCGATGTGAATGAAGCGATGAAGAGAGTGAAAATTAGATCAAGAGACGGGGAAGAAGATTTAGCTGTTGGGTATCAACATATTCTTAAACTAAATCATGATAAAATGTTTGGTGATAATTTTATCGACATAGGTGATAACAAAGTCCCTGTCCTAAAAATCGATGCAAATTTAAATTTTAAAGATGATTATGATACTAAATTAATTCTAACGAATAAAGTTATATCATATATATAATCATAAAAATGAAATACCCAGATGGTATCTGTGATCTTTTTCATATTCAACATGGACAAACATAATTTTACCTACGATAATGTAGGTATTTTTCTTATGGACGAAGAATTAGAATTTCACGATCAATAACGTTGCAAACTATATTTTTTTCATCTCGTATGAGATGAAAAAAAAATTACAACTACAAAAATCATTATCATACTTAAATAAATCAATAGTAAAAACAAAGACAGGGTCCAAAATGTCGGTAAAGACAATAATAAAAAAACCACGCGAAGATGACATTCCGGATATACCGATTAATTTCCCCGAATTATATAACCTGAAATTAAATCTATTGGAAGATAAGGTTAAGTTAAAACCAGGTCTTCCATTAATTCCTTTAAGCCATACAGAAAAAATACCAGAAAAGAAAATCGAACCTTTCGTTAATACATCTGATCGCCAAGAGACCCCGCGTCTGGTAAATAACAGTGTAAAAGAAGTAAAAAATGTCATTCGCGAAAACGAATCTCGTGATAAATTAGAGAATATTCGGTCTTCAGTCGACAGAGAAGATGAAGATGAAGATGATAAAGAATTATTTGAAGAAGTAGGCGAAAAAGATGACTATGACAATGATATTATTGAAGATGAAAATTACGACGAAGATGATACCGATCGGTCATCATCAAAAGAGGAAATAAAAGATTACGATCCATACGAGGGGTTGTCCCCGGAAGAAAGAGAAGAAAAGGAAAGAGAAGAGTATATATGGAGATTTCGAATTTTGAAAAAGAAATATCATAATACAGCGTCGATTTCTATACCCGAATATAACGAACATTCAGATTTGCCTATGATGAAAAAATCATACGAGCGTACGATTAAAGAATTGTATTTAGATGATGCTGTTGAAAATTATAAAACATATTTACTTGGAGGGTTTTTAGCGATAGAATATGTTTGTACAAGTATAATTGGTGTAGATTTAGAAGGATTTACAATGCAACAGGTTCAGATGATGCATAAATACGATACATTGTTAATAGAATTAGGCGAAAAGTCCTACTCTACAGTAGGATCCAATTTACCTGTAGAAATAAGATTATTATTTATGATGTTAGTCCAAGCTGCGTTATTCTTTGCTGCAAAGTATGTTTCACAAGAACACGGGAGTCACATCGGTGATATGATTAGATCTGTAACAGGTATGGCACCAGAACCGGTGAAGAATTCCGAAAACGGAACAGGGGAGACTAAAAAGAAGATGAGAGGTCCTAAAACAAAGGCATCGGATATTAGAAATAGAATGGATAATACGTAAATCATTTATCATTTGATATTTTTATTAATTCTAATTGATCAAAAAATCCTAATGGGTCGGGAATCCCCATGTCTCTAAATAATTTAACAGATTCTTCTTTGCGGTCCTTTTTAGGTTTGGTCTTTTTTCTACTTTTAGGTTGAATTTTATTATAATATATGGTATTTTTACCATCCCCTATTGATTCGAGGTTATACTTTGACATGTAACTACAAAGTTTTTCGTTTGCTATCTTTTTCTGCATTCTTAATTGCTTTAACCTATCAGTCAACCTTTTAATTTCTTTCTCAATTGAATTTATTTCGTTGACGTAAGATACGGTTGACATTTTTAATCATATATTATATATTTTTAAAATAAAGTATTTCTATTTGATAATATATATTATCAAATAAATATTACAATATCTATCTATATTTGTAACTTTGAAAGTTTAAAAATATCTTTTTACGATTGTATTTGTATTTTAATTTACCAACCAAGTCGATGAAATTTATATTTTTATAGAAACTTCGTATTCTTTGCCATAAAACATATTTTAAATGTTTGTTTTGCAGCAATTGTTCAAATTCCGAATCCTTTATCCATAAAAGTTCTTCGATTTCATTTTTATGTTTTTCACTAGCAATTATAGTTGAAAAATTCTTAGTATTTATCGTATATGAATTATCGATAGGGATAAACAACGTTGACATTTGATATGTTTTCTCTTCGTTTACTTTCTTATATTTATAATCTATCAAAGCAACTGTTTTATTTAGGTTTATATCGCTAATACACCCAAAGATTCCTTTTGTTTCTTCGTTAAACTCTCTATACCCAGCTATTAGATTATTTTCGTTTTTCTTTACCCCTCCTCCCAAGTCCGTGATTTCGCCTGTGTTTTTATCAACCCCTACTAGAAACCATATCGAATTATTTACTATTGTGAATGGTATTATAGACGATCTTATTGATTTTAGTTTTTCTAGATCATCAGGGCTAATAAATTTTGTAATTTTACTAAACATTGTTAAGTAATAGAATTAAATATAATATTTTTACAATTCCGCCCATAAAATTCGTTTTTTCTGAGATTTTATTTTTACAGCCTTTTTTATTTGATTCTTTGTAAATTTTTGAGCTAACACAGGGGTTTTATTTTCATCAACCATTATACTAGGTCTACACACGGAAGGACCTTTTTGATCAGGGTGTCTTTCCCCGCATTTGAATTCGTATTTATTTTTTACAATATTTTCGGCATAAGGAGTGAGATTCACCCATTTCTCTTGAAACCATCTTGATAAATTCTTATTTTCAGTTTCTTTAACTGCGCCACCTCTGTCTTTGTAAGTTTTTATTATTAAACCAGATCTATACGCTGAATGTTTAGGAACAGAATTATATATCTCTTGTTTGACTTTAAGATACAATCTTTTGTTTATAATCTTGTCAGGGACAGACATTTATATAATATAAATATATTTACAAGTCTAAAGAAAATAAAATGATATTATAATTAACAATATTGATTGCTTTTTACAATATATTAACAAATACACGGTATAAAAAAAAATATGTCTTTGGGGAATATTTCCAAAATCCAATGGTCGTGTTTAACCCAAGAACAATGGGAATCTTACGCGGTTGTAGTGATCGACAGGCCATCTTCGAAAGATGGAGGAGGAGACGAAGACAGATCGAAAACTCCGTACGACCCTTTAATGGGTGAACAGCGTAATTATACACCATGTGGTACTTGCGGAAAACATAACACCGAATGTCCTGGTCATTTTGGTATAATTAAACTTCCATTTCCGATATATAATAAGATTTTTACACCTGTTGTTTTAAAAGTATTACAATGCGTTTGTATTAAATGTGCAAGACCTTTGATTTTACCTGAACATATATCCATGTATGGATTTTCATCCCAGACGGGGCTTACCCGTTTTAAGGCTATATCAACCAAATGTAAAAATATAAAAAAATGCCCATGGCCCGATTGCGGAGAGGTTAACGTTAATTTTAGCGAACCTAATAAGAATAAAGCTGAAACAGGCGTTATATATTATAGCGTTAGCCACGATGGATGTACTAAAAGAGAAGAATTTACAACTGGTGCATGCTTTACGCTTTTATCAAGTATTTCCAATGAACATATTGATTTTCTTGGATTTAATGAAAATCTTATAGAAAATCCCAAATATAGAGACCCTGGTTATCTTTTAAACGATGAATATCATCATGTTCATCAATTCAGACCCGAGTCAATGATATTTACAGTGCTTCCTGTACTTCCTCCTTTGTCAAGACCTTGGGTTGTTTCAGACGGAGAAGACAACGAAAAGAAAGATGACGATCTTACAGACAAGTATAACTCAATTCTGAAAACAATTATAACGTGGAATACATTTAATTTTGATGGTACAAAAAATAAAAATAATAAACGTTTAACTAATTCACGTCGTAGCACATCAAAAAGCAAAGCTGATATAGAAAAAGAATTAATGGAACACGTATGGACATTGATAGACAACAAGAACGAAAAGTCAAAACTCAATAGCGGTGGGAGAGCGCACAGGTCTATCGTAGACCGATTGACAGGTAAAGATGGTAGAGTCCAATCTAACGTTGGAGGCAAACGATGTGATTTTAGCGCGCGATCTGTGATTATCGGAGGCGGTATACGTTTAAAAGACGATGAACTTGGTGTACCCGATGAAATTGCAAAAACGCTTACAAAGCAGGAGTTTGTTGCACCGTGGAATATAGACTATATACAGATGTTGATAACAAATAAATGTATCGTATCTGTATCTCGGAAAGGTAGACGAGAACGTTTATCTTGTTTACCCGATAAGGGTGTAACATACAAAGCGCGAAATGGAGATATAGTTGAACGTACTCTACAAAATGGCGACGTTGTATTTTTTAACAGGCAACCGACTCTTCGAATTGAAAGTATGATGGCGTTTAAAATTAAAATAGTTGAGGGTATGGCATTTCAACTAGGTTTGTGTTGGACAAAGTCGTTTAATGCTGATTTTGATGGCGATGAAATGAATCTTCACGTCCCGCAATCTATAGAAGCAGAGATAGAGATTATGGTAAATTCAAAATGTTCTAAACATATTGTATCTGCTCAAGGCAACGGCCCTGTAAATGGTATAGTACAGGATGGTCTTGTGGCATCTTATATTTTAACAATGACATGGGATGATAAATCAGTTACGTTGGTTCCTAAAGATATAGCATTAAACATATACAAAGATAGCGAAATCCAGCTTTCTCGCGTTAAAGACTTAATGATGAGAGCGTATGAGTACCACCCCGAGTATATAACTCTAAAAAATGGAAAATACAGTTTCAATGATAATATCCCAGGATGTTTATTTTTATCCGTTATTTTCCCTCCAACGTTTTGTTATACAAGAACAACAAATGTCCATGATGACCCAAAACTTTCTGCGATAAAAATCGAAAATGGTGTTATTCTACCCAATTGCGGGCCTATTTGTAAAAAATCTATAGGATCGTCAAATGGTTCTATTGTTCACGAACTTTGGAAAATAGACCCCGAATATTCTCTTAAATTTTTATCTGAAATTCAGCAATTGACAGATAGGTGGCTCCCTACGCATGGATTCAGTATGGGTATTTCCGACTGCTACGCCAATTCTTCAGATGGAGTTGCGAAGACTCTCATCGAAACAAGAACAAAAGTATCTTCGATCATTAACGGGTCTGAAACACTTGAAAAAACTGAAATAGAAATAAACGGCGTTCTAAACGATGCAATGGCGGTAGGACCTATTTTAGCGAAAGGGAGTATGGAAAAGTTAAATAAAAATGCTTTAAATATTATGAGAAATAGCGGCGCTAAAGGCTCTGTTATTAACCTTGCTCAAATTGTAGCATTTGTAGGGCAACAGAATATCAGAGGGGTTCGTATGCCTATGAGTTTATCTCATAATAGTAGATGCCTACCTTCGTTTTTACCTGGAGATAATTCTCCGGATGCAAGAGGATTCGTTGGAGATAACTATATCACGGGTTTAACACCTCAAGCTGCATTTTTTCACGCGGCAGCTGGTAGAGATGGAATTATATCCACAGCTTTAAAATCTGTAACGGGTGAAACGCCTATCGTTATAATCGATAATGATGGGCTGTCGAAACGTGTTACCATCGGCGACTGGATAGATAATTTACTATATGAATATAATGATGATATTGAAAAATATACGGATAGAGATATGGAACTTTTAAATATCGAGGCGAAAAATTATAACGCGTATATTCCGACTACAGACGAGCATGGTAACGTATCATGGGGGGTTGTTAAAAATGTAACAAGACACGACCCCGGAAAGCAATTGTTTCGTATTAAAACTTTAGGCGGAAGAGAAGTAACTGTAACAGAATCTAAAGCGTTATTGGTATGGGATTATAAAAGTAAAACATTTGTAAAAAAAGATACACCGTTGGTTAAAACGGGTGATTTTGTACCAACTACAGCTGAACTCCCTGTTTATAAAATAAACCAAGAAAACGTATCCAATTGGAGTTTTATTAACTTACCAAAAGATGATATAGTCAGACTTGTTAAAAATAATATTTTATTTGCCAGTGATACTTCAATCATTATATATGGTTATTCAGCGGATAAAATCAATATGTTATTGTCGAGGTTGGGTATATTTGGATCAAAACTTACATATAATAGAGTCTCCGTGGAAGGGATATGGGCTTCGCGTTTATCTGATATTTTAGAAATGAAGCCAACCGTTGAGTTTGTTGATAATGGTGTAAGTCAATACAATAACGTTATTCTTGATAAGATTATATCTATCGAAAAGGTATCCATCGATGAATATCACAAAATTTACCCTAAGTATAATCGCAAAGTATACGATCTGACTATCCCAAGTACTCTTAATTTTGGTCTGGCTAACGGTCTTCACGTTGTAGACACAGCTGACACTGGTTATGTTCAAAAACGTTTAGCCAGGAAAATGGAAGACTGTAAAATCTGTATAGATGGAACAGTGCGCAATGCAAACGGTACTGTTATTAGCTTTTTGTACGGAGGGGATGGGATGGATCCTAAAAAACTGGTGTCTATTAAAGGATATGATTCGCCGTTTTTTATTAACCCGGTGACAGTTGCAAAACGTCTAAATAGCGACGCTGTTAGATCCGGTGGGTGCAATCCAAATAAAGATAAAATAAGAAAACTCAAACAAACCGAGATAGACTATTTGGTTAAAAATATATCATATACTAAACTTAAAACAAATGTTGTTAAATTTGCAAATGAGAATTTAAAATCTATTCTTCGTGAAACTATTAAAGACGTCGAAGTGTACGAATGTAAGATTGCGGATTTTTGCTTGGAGATCAAAGATTCTTATATCAATTCTAAAGCTCAATATGGATTAATGGCTGGGTTAATAGCCACGTCAAGCATCGGTGAACCAACGACCCAGATGGTGTTAAATGTATTTCACCTTGCAGGGTTTAAAGGGAAAGACGCGAGTCTTGGAGTACCCAGGTTTAAAGAACTAATAAACATAACAAAGACAGCAGATCAACGTAACCCCGGGTGTACTATATATTTTAAAGACGAAGAAATCGAAACTAATGCAAATAAAATTAGAATTTTAGAAGAGAAAAACAAGAAAAAAATAAGTCAAAAACAAAAAGATAAAAATAACGATCTTATCAAGGTGTATAAAAAAGAATCGTTGTCGGTTATACAAAATTTCAAAAAATTATTTGAAGAAATAGCTGTTAAAGATTTGATGAAGAGCTATGATATGAAATATATTAGAAATTCAACGAATAGTCCTTCAAATATATTAAAATACGAAAAATATGAAGAAAAATGGTGGTCTAAATTATCAAAGAAATTATTCGAAAACGAAAACTATGATATAAACTGGGTATTAACAATTCATTTCGATGTTAATAAACTTTTTAATCATAAAATAGAACTTGACGAAATATCGCAATCCATAGAGGAAAAAAGTAAATCCAATATTAGTTGTATTTCATCTCCAAATAATATTGGTAGTATTGAAATTTATAGCTGTATTGACAAAATCCAAGAGTATGCTAAAACAAAAATAGATACGGACTCTGGTTATATCACCGATGAAAATATTGAGTATTTTATATGCAGAGATGTTTTACTGGAATTTGTCAAAGATGTTCAAGTATCAGGTATAAAAGGTATTTCAAAAACGTACCCAAGAGAAAACCTTGAAACAAAAGAATGGGTTATGGACACGGACGGTGTTAATTTTTTAAAAGTACTCCAGGTACCCGGTGTTGATAAGACTAGAACGATTGTCGACGACATGCATTCTATAAACGAAATACTTGGAATTGAAGCGGCGAGAAGATTTTTGTTTTTAGAATTGTCACGGGTGATTTCATTTGATGGTACTTATATCAATCCGAGGCATTTAAGTATGTTAGCAGATGTAATGACGACGTCTGGTTCTTTATCCGCCGCATCCAGATATGGCATTGGAAGAGACGCGGGGCCTAACGCCAAAATATTGTTTGAAAAACCTGTTGATAATGCAATGAAAGCGTGTGCTTTTGGAGAAATAGATAACATGACCAGTTTATCAAGCTCTGTTATGTATGGGAAAATAGCAAATTCTGGCCCCGGTATGGTTTCAATAAGAAAAGAAGAAAAACAAACAGGGTCTATACCTAATATATATAACGTATCTCAAATTTCAAAAAGAATTAAACAGTAAAAAATAATTTCTAACATACTTTTGTTGGAAAAGTTCTTATATAATAAATATTTATTATATACAAAATAAAATGATTACAACGTGTGCTATAGGGGTAATTTTTATTATCGCGATGTTTGTCACGGCATTTAGTTGTAGGGTGCGCAAAGAAAACAAGGAATTTATAAATTCTTTAACAAATGAACAATTAAGAAAATACGAGAATATCAAAGCGCAGCGTTGGAATATTTTTATAAATGCAAGTATAGCCGGTATGTTATTCGGCGTTATCGGTGTATTTGTTTATACACAAAATTACAGATCCAATCCTTTAACCGCTGCTTGTTTATTTACAAGTATAGCATTTACGGTTCAATATTTTTGGTATATATTATCTCCCAAAGATGATTGGATGATAACTACTTTAAATACTGAATTTCAAAGAAAAGAATGGAAAGATACTTACCAAGCTTATCAACGTGCTTACCACGCAGGATTAATTTTTGGTATTATAGGTTATTTTATATATGGTTACAGTCTTAACCAGATCATTAAATCAGTATAATATTTGTTATATGATTTGTATAAAATTTTGTCATCTAATATTAAATGACAAATAATATATAATGCTTTGTTGTATTTTATATTTATACAAGACGTCCGACATCTTTCATGAGACGTTCGATTCCGCTTGATAGACCCGCGCATGACGCTCCTCCAAGAAGAAGTACGACTTGTGCAAGAACAAGAAGGCCAAAACCACGGATCTGACGTGAAATTACCTCTTGTTCTGTAATTTCACGAGGTTGGCGTTGTTTAAGAATATCCATAAGACCATAGATAGCAAGGACGATGGAAAGGACGACGGTAAGAAGATAGCAAATGGACATGTCACGCATTTTTATTTATGTTGTTATTATAATGTAAGACAAATTTAAAGTATTTTTTTTTAAAAAAAATGTTTCATTTTCTCATCAGATAACCTGATGAGAAAAATATATTCATATCATTAAAAATCTGCATCCAAGTCAAAATCATTTTCATTGTTTTCAGGTTTTGCGTATTCTGAAACTTTACTTTCAAAAAAATTAGTTCTATTGGGTAATGAAATCAAAGCCATCCACGCGAAAGGGTTTGATTCGTTGTACTTTTTATCATAACCTAGTGATTTGCAAAGTTCGTCAGCTGTACATTTTGTATATTTGATCAAATCTCCAGATTTTAATCCGATTAAACCGTTGTCATCGATAGGGAGTATTTCTTTTATAAATTGTTTATTTAAATCTACGGCCTCTTCAATTACGTCATAAAATTCTTCATTTGAAGGCCTAGTTTGATCGTTCCTTGTTAAGATAGTGTTAAACAGTTCGCATGCAAAACGAGTATGAATAGATTCATCTCTGGCTATAAATTCATTCGCTTTGCAAAACCCTGGGAGTATTTTCTTCCATTGTTTAATCCAATGAACACATGCAAATGCGCTATTAAAAAGAATACCTTCGATGCATGCAAAAGCCAAGATTCTGATGGGTAAAGATTTTTCAGGGCTCATGTATTTTAACATAAACTTGCTGATATTTTTTACAGATTCAAATGTATCAAACGAGTTGTATATTTTGTATCTTGTATCTGCATCGACGATGATACTATCCGCCATCAAAGAATACATTTCAGAATGCACCATTTCCATGGCTCCTTGTTCAGCATAAAAAGCTGTTGCTTCTTTATACATAGAAGTATCTTGTTGGAAATGGTGAAATATGTTTTCTGTTACTAACCCGTCGCTGGGTACGAAAAAACTTAAAACTCCTATAACCAATTTTTTTACATTATCATCGCATTTTGGGTCGTTCTTCCATTGAGACTTGTCAAACCCTAAATCTACATCTGCCGGAACCCATCGGATATCGCGTTGTTCTCGATAATACTTGATAAGATTTTCATTTTTGATAGGGTGGAATGCGTAATCCGCGGTGGAGAGTTCAGTTTTGGTTGAAGACATGATTGCGAAAATAAAAACTTGTAAAGTATGTAAATATTAATATTTTTCATATTTATCAATATCATTTTTTATACCGTATTATTTTTCATTTCATAATTTTATATTTAAATAATAGTTATGTCTTCGTCGCTATATACATCAAGATATATGGGTATAACCGATCAACCCCAGGACAATGTTAGACAAAGAGTTATAGACGCAACAACAGGTATATCTGTAAAACTTAAAAATACGCTCCCTGTTACCGTTATTGTCACACAAGAAAGACCTCACCCTCATTTTATTAAAGAATTAGTTACTATACCTCCAAAAGGATTAGCGGAAATACGATATAATATTATTAAAGCTAAAGATATTTTACATTTTCAATACACGGTAGATGGTCATGGAACAAAAATGTTTGTAGCGCCATCTATGGAATATAGAGTTCATCATGGTCAAATCGCAATTGGATCCATAGCATCTTCAAATGGTGGGTACAACAGGGATATTCACCCCAATGGAGATATCTCATCTGTAAGAATATGGAATACTCTTCCATGGCCTATTTATATTTATCATAATGATAGAAAAGCAGGATGGATTCATGCCAACGATACACTTGGTCATAAAGACTATCATGGTAACATCCTCGCGTCGCCGAATATTTATTTTGATGATGGTAATATGGGATTAAAACTTGGTGATATTTTTAATCTAAAAATAGATAACTCTGGAGATCCTAATGTACCGGAAGAATTATATTCGTTTGCTCTGCATGATAGAAACATTTCTGAAATTATGATTGGCCAGGGAGCTGTAGAAATAGATGACCAGGTTAAACCCGAGACTCATATGTATAGGCTTGGTAGAGATACACCTGGTAAACATAACATAACATCAAAACTTAGAGGTGAGTATTTCCCAAAAACTCATAATGCACCGGGAACCGATCATCATCGGTCTAGTATGAAATCAAGCAGAGTTCCTGTTGCAAGGCATAAAACAATTTCTAGATCTAATATTATGACAGTTTAGTAAAGAGGTTGGTGTTTTTTTATTATGTTATCAACGTAGTATGCTGATACCCATCCTATTAAAGCAGCGATCGTATCACCTGTACTGTTTAATAACGAATCTGGTTGAGGCTTTCCACCAGGCCAGAACAACAAGTATGTATTGATAACGTCGATACCTATTTGAGTATTTTCTACTATTTCAAATATGACATGTAAAATAAACCATTGTACTAATGTTATATCAAAAAAATATATAACAATCCCTACTGCAAAATGAAGATAGGAATATTGATCAAATAAATTACTTCCCATTTTATATCTTTTCTGAAAAAAAATAATGTATAAATTTTCACTTAAATAAGTGAAAATAGAATGTATTTATGAACAATTATGCCATGGTTGAGATGAAGGAACATTCGCTTTATAATATTTAAGTAAGTTATAATGAGTAAATTCCTTGGGGTCGCCCTGGCGATTATGTTGTATTATTTGCCTGTGAACATCACGACGGGGAGGATACATATCTAACGGTAGACTAAAATTAACATCTCCGTAAACATCGTATATGGGCTGTGAAACACCAGTATTTAATTGTTTATAAGGATCGTAACCGATAAACCTGGGCGTACCTTCCATATAATTATCAACGTATGGTTTAGATGGAGTTAACGTTGGAAAATGTGGTATGTGACTTTTTCTATCCATGATTTAATATATATTGGAAAAATAAAAAATTCATTTATCACGTCGTCGTGATAATTCGTATTTATAATCTTTTTCTGTTATTTTATAAGCCCAATGTTGAAGAGTTTGTCTAATCTTAGGTGATATATTTTCATCGCTCCATGTACTATTTTTCTTTTCTATTTGTGTGACTAGAAATCTCATGAAGCGTCCTCTTTCACCTGCTAACGCTTTCCATCTTTTGATTTGTCTTTCATCGTCTTCCGATCTTTTACCCATAAAAAAATCACAATACCAATGTATCCATCCATACGGGTGGGATTTTGCTATCCATCCTTTACTTTCCCAAAAATCTAAAGTTGTACCAACTTTAACTTTATATTTATTTATATTAACATTGTAATTCTCCCATGATGATGTCAAATGATGTTCAGGGATGCCTTTCCACCACGACTCAGGGTAATTTTTATGTTTATGTCTTAATTTGGTTTTATAAAACATAGATTTTATCGACCTGAAATAAGTACCTCCAAAACTACCCAGTTTAAATATCTCACGTGGAGATAGATTAGGTTTAAACGATGGATAATCTTTGAAATAAAAACTACCATCTTTATCACGTTTGGGTTCTTTCATGTTTATGACATATTACAGAAAATAATTCGTATTTATTAGATAAAAAGTTTAAAAAGTTAATACTCGTTGATAAAATACGCGATGTTAATCAATAAAATATGCTATAAAAAAATGATATTCTTTTTTAAAAATACCCCTTATATTTCGATTTACAAATCAACTACAATTCAAGATGATGAAACAACCTATTATTGTTTTTTTGAGCATGAGCGAGGTTCAACACCTCCATCGAATTGCAAGGAGATACAATTGCAAAACTATTGTATCTTACCTGATAAATATTATTATAAATTCGCCAGATAAAGATATCCTTGCCATTCATACGGATTTGATGGTAAAAGCTTCTAAGTTTAACGCCAATGAAATTGTTGAATTTTTCATAGAAGAAAAAAACATAACACCTAATTTCGTCGATCGCGAAACAGGATGTTCTATACTATCATGGGCAACCAGGAACAACAACGAGTCTCTTGTTTATTATCTGCTGGATAACTACAAGATGGATCTAGACCATCAAGATAATCTTGGGTTTACCGCTCTTCATTGGGCATGTGAAAACCAAAATTTTTCAATGGTTGAACAGATCACTTGCAAAGGAGCGAATGTAGATGTCATAAATAGCGATGGATACACACCCATCTATCTCGTATTGTCATCAGAAAACAGGAATTCAATCGATATCGTAAAATGTTTATTGGATAAAGATGCAAATACATTTGTCATGGAAGATAACAGTCTTATATACAAAGACCTTGCAGAGTTTGCATTTGTAAGAGATTGTCATTTCATAGAAAAAATAATAACAAAATATCGTGATTCTATATGTAAATTAAGATACACATATAAAGATTTGGATGATTACCAATAAACAAAAAAAGCAAAAAACAATTTTTACAGATTAATCTGTAAAAATAATATCTACAAAACATGTTTAATAAAATCATCGCATGTTTCTAACGCCCCTTCAACCCAACTTTGCGTTAAGCTAAAACTCTCACCGCATATATAAATGTTATCTAATTCGGGATGCGATGTTAATTTGGGATTTAGCATAAAACTGTACATGTCTTTGCTGTTTATCTTTGGTTTCCAATACGATACCCCGTTTTCCCAATAAAACATCCATGTGTCTTCAATCGTCTTTATCTTAATTTTAAATACTTGATTGATGTATACAGGGATCATATCCAATTTTGACATGTTTTTCCAATATTTACAATATACATCGTCCGTATATATCAAAATAATACCTTTTTGAATATCAATAGGTATTATATGTCTTAGAGGATTGTTTGTTACTATTTTACTATCGATATGTTTTATTTTTTCTAAAACCTTGTGTTCTGAAACAGGATCGAGTTTTATATACAATCTGCATAAAGATTTAGTATAAACAGAGTCTAATTGTTTTCTAATAGGATTTAAAATAGGTATATCAAGTAGGTTTGACTGTGGTATGCAAAAAACAATTTTTTTAGCTTTATAATTTTTTGTTCTACCTTTATTTTTTATTTTAATTTCATAGCAATCTTTATTATAATCAATCTTATTAACTTTTGTATCAAGTTTAATTTTACCACAACTGCATTTTATATTTTCTTCAAGTTTAGCAATTAATAAATGAAAATAACCAGAATAAAACTTGTCAGCGACGTTAATACCGTATTTAAATAAAAAATACGCATCATACATATTCATATTTTTTAGCTGCCCGCTATACCCGGATGCTTCAAGTATAAAATTTATCTCTACTTGCGATAAACACTTGGCGGCAAAGGTTTTGAATGAATGAGTTCTAAGTTTATCACCCTGGGTTCCTGTTATACCATGAGCCTCTGTATTTTTCAACACTATAGATATATAATCAAAACCTGTTTTATTCTTGAATTTCCTAGTATTAAACTTTGATTTTGTATCAATAAATATCGTATGAGGTATTTTACCTTTATCTTTTCTAAAATCCAATAAATTAAACTCTTTTAATAACTTAACCACTCTTTCGTGATTGACATTAAACCTAGAAGCTCCTTTTGGAAAAGAAATACAATGTTTTTTATTTGTATACTGCTGTATGCGGCCTCCTATTTGTTTATTTTTTTCTAATAATAAAATATTCATACATGGATTGCTATTTATTAATTTATAGTAAATATATAACCCTGATACACCTCCGCCTACTATTACTAAATCGTACATTTGTAATACAAGTATATGTTTAATTTTACTTTAAAAAGTAAAATTTATATTATATTTATTTTAAAATATATTTCTTAACTTGGCAATTGTTTATAATACCATAATACGACGAAAACTTTATTTTTTTATGATTTTTGTTATATTTAAAAGAAGCTACCTCTCCGTATTCGTTTCTATACCATTTTAATCTTTTATCGCTAATATCTTCCTCGTCGTACAGTCTTTTTCCGTTTTTTCTATCAATATACGCGGACTTTATGTAATTATAATTAACAAATGGGAGCAACGCGATACCTTGATAATCTTTTCTTTTACCTTCATAATCAATATCAAATTTTTCAGGGTAATACCCCAATTTTACTAATTCGCTGTTTTCATGATACATCAAAGGTCTGTAGTATTTGGGTAATAAATTTCTAGAAGCTGCTGGTAAAATCGAAAGGAGTTGTTCAAATGGCAACGCGGGTGACGATCTATCGAATTTTACATCGTGATCTAAATCGTATTGCGTTAACTTGGATAAATAGTTATAGAAATCAGACATTAAAGGAGCGTAATGATATTTATACGACTCATCCCATGACACCAAACCTTTTGTATAGTATAAAAATACCCATACTAAATTTCTAAAGTATTCTTTACATACCGTATCTACTTCATCTTCGGATATACCAAATTTTGAGTAATACCTTTTCTTATATTCATTTGTATCTATTTTTCCTTCATAAATACATGATTCTAGAGTTACATCTATAAATTTAGAATGTTTAGGTTTAAACCTACGTTGATTTTGCAGATATTCGTTTTCATTAAGACTTAATTCTTTAACAAAAAGCTTAAATCCTTCAATATCGATAACACCATTATTTGTAATATATTGGTTAGCAAAACCGCTTGTCGACGTAGTAATATAGTTATTAATCATTTTATTCAGCCCATCTTCTAAGTAATAAAACATCTTAATCTTGGGTAAAAAGTCATTACCTACGAAAAATCCCATTAAAACAAAATCATTTGATACGTCGTCTTTTGTTCTTGTATTCATTTTTACAGCTCTACGTTGACCTAAAATATAAGATAACTCTTTCCTTATCTTACTCATATTTATAAGATGATATAAACTTGCATCGTCTTGTACTTCTCTGAAAAGGCTTATATGTTCAACATGTGCACTAAGAGTAAGCATTATCAGGTCTCCATCAGGGCCAAACATGCAATGCGTGGAATCCGTTTTCTCTTTCGTTGGCAATTCTCGAATATAGTCCATTATCTTATGCTCGCCTTCACCTGGGATAGTAGGAGGAGAATATATCACTTCAATATCATTCCAAAACGATGATGAATTATCATTAATATGTTTTCTGATCTTATAATACATGAATTGTGAAAGCTTGTGCATAAATTCTGTTCCAGGGCTGATAGAATTTGAGTCAAATCCAGTATCATCACTTGATCTGTTCATGGCTGAAACAAACCTTCGTTCGCGTTGTTGATTTTGCTTTGCGCGAGGAGCAGGGCCGTCGATTGCAATATATAATACTTTATCCGGTTTTACAACAGATACAACATCGACGATATTATCAAAGAATGTTTCAAACGTAGCTTTTAACTTTTCATCATAAGTTAATTCCTTGTTAGGATCTAAATATTTTTTATTTGGCCCGTAGTTAAAAATAAATTGCGCCGCTCCGTGAAGAAGGCCATTGGCATCCAGATAAACATAGTCGAATGTTGTTGCTAGTGATTTTTCTTTAATTATAGTTTTAACAGCATTTTTTCCAAAATGCTTGTTAATAAAAGGCCATAATCCAGGTACTCCCATCTTGAAAAATATTACGATATTATATATATATACGTAATTAAATATCTTTTTTTATATTAAAAATGTCTCAATTTACAGTTCAAAACTATAATTGGAAAAAAACTAGGAAATGTTACAATTAACACAGGTGCATCGACGACTAGTCCCCCTATTTACAGGGCTAGAAACGGTGTAACTATAATCGCTGGGCCAAATGCCGAAACAGACAAATCGTATCAATTAAGAGACGAACCGTTTAGCCCGTTTTACAAAGTTGTCGACCAGGACATGTTTGAAGGAAATGGAGTTCCCTTGGAACCATCATTAATTGTTACGACTAGGGTAATAAACATGAATGGGAAATTTACAGGACCTTCTAATGCCGAATTCAACGACGATATTAGTACATGGGATACGAGTAACGTAACTAATATGACCGATATGTTTAACGGTACAGGCGCGTTCAGCCAAAATATTAGTGCATGGGATACAGGAATGGTAACAGATATAAATAACATCTCGGACTTTGCATCTACCCCTCCGTATGGTAATTCAGGATTTATACTACCAAGTGCTTTTCAAGGCCTTCCACCATAAAATATTTATAAGCTTTTTCATCAACGGTTGATGAAAAATAAAACTTTTATTTCTTACAAGAACATTTACCAATACGTTTTCCGTTGTCAGGACATTTATCATAACAAGATCCTCTAAACTTTTCTGTATTATACGGGCAAGACGAAGGGTCAACCCCTTTAATCTGTTTTGTTTTCCTACCTTTTAAACATACATCCTCTTTACATGTAAATCCATCTTTTCCTAATGAATAACAATTACCATTAATTAATTTTTCACCAGGATCGCAATATACTTTAGCATTACCCGATACTATACCATCTGTTATATTTCTTGTTAACGTACAATTAGTTTCATTACATGCGAAATTTGTTTTAGGTTTATTGTAACATTTTCCATTCTTTTCTTTTACCAACGCGGGGTTATCACAAGTTTCATATATATTACCAACTTTTTGACCGGGTTTAACATTTCTATCTTTTAATAATACCGGTCCTGTTCCGCCGTACCCGGATGGTCTATCTCTATAACAAAGCCCTGCTTCTAATTTAGGTTTATCCGAATAACAATGCTCTGTTGCGATACCAACCCTTTTACCGGGTTTGACATTTTTACTAAAACTACAGTTTGTTGCTGTACATTTATACCCTGGTTTTGGTTTTTTATAACATAACCCGTCTACAAGTTCTTCATCAGGATGACAATACCACCTCTGCCCCAGTGTCTTTTTAATACCTACACCGGTTTTGCGACAAGTACAACCGTCATCCCAATAACCACGTTTGCAATTACGACAGCAATGAGGAGTAAACGCTGTACAACAACAGCCTTTGCCATAGATATGAGCATCGTTCCAACAACTTGTACCATCGTCTCTCCATCCGTTATTTCCCCAATAGTTACAAGGTCTTTTTAACGGTATTTTCCCTACGCCCCTATCATACCAACACGTGATACCGGAATCGTTACTTCCTTTAGGGCATTTCTTGCCGATAAGCAATCCCCCGGGTGTCGTCCAACCCCATCCTGTTGGTGGTTTTTTCCAACACTCAACCCCCTTTATATCTTCTCCTTCTGAACATTTTAAATGAAACGGTACTCCTATTCCTCTATCAACTTGGCAATGCGTTGGAAATTCTGTAATTCCTAATTGTTTATTATTAACCATTACGCTTTTTTCGCATTTCTTACCAACTAACAGCCCACCAGGAGTCGTCCAATCCCATCCAGAAGAAGGTTTTTTATAACATTCTACTCCTTTTTGCACTACGTCTGACCTATCCCCGCATCCTAATTTTGTATTTTTACCCGATGGTCTTGTATACAAACATTTGAGTTTGTCTTTACTGACCGTTGTACCTTTAGGGCATATATCGGAAACTTTAGTTTTGTACACCCATTCTTTTCCAGATCCTGGTTGTTGATAACATTTATCGCCTTTTAGAATATAAGGTTTATCGCATTTTATTTTTGATGAAAAATCACCCCGGTTATATTTACAATTAGGACCTTCGGGTATAGTACCTTCAGGGCAAATCTGTTTGACTTCATCTTTCTTGGAGAATACATAGCTCTTTACATCCGATTTTTTATAGCATTTACCATACTTTTTAATTTGATCGTCAAAACAATCCATAGGGGTTTTTTTACCGTATTTATCGCAATCCGTAGAAATATTTGGATTAACCACACATCCGATTGGATCAGATTTTACACAATCTAAAAACGCGTCGCCTTCCGTATTATATTTATAACCCGTTACAGATAATATAGCACCAAATATAACAAATAAAATTATTAATAAAATAAAAATAATATTCATCTTTTAATATAATCAATATTAAAATGCTGGATTTTATTAATTATAATATTTTTATATTTTTAGTAGTTCTCCCGGTTGTAATAATTTCTGTTATGGCTATTATCTTAAAATTATCTAATTTTACCGTTAAACCTTCTGAAACATTCAAACTACCCAAATTCAAACGCGCCGATAAAAAGGACGGTAGATTTTATAAATGGGAAGTTATTAACGAATATGAATCAACAAAAAATAATAAAAATTTGTATGAATAATAATCAAGATGTCAATTAATAGAAACTTATTCATAGTAGTATGTTTTTTAATAGTTATTGGTATGATTTGTTTACGTCCGTATCATTCAAAGAAATATGTTTCAAAAGATAAACCAGTTTTAAAAATAAAGGAACCGTTTATCAGGGGTGGTAATGATTTTTACATATATAACTATTACAATGTTTCGATAGATGTTTCCTTTATACCTTCTTCAGATATTAAAACTATAGAACCTGGTCAAAGAATAGGTTTAAATAGTTCTGATGTATACAAATATTTGAAAAACGGTAGTATAATACAAGTTCATACATCTGTATTACAAGATAGATTAGGAAGCCCTAAAGAACATAAATCTCCGTTGTTGATAGGAGAATCAAAATTAATATTACCAGAAGGGAAATCAATCAAATCGCTTCACATTGGTATGAGTTCAGGTCATGATGATTTAAGTATGGCGGGTGAGAGTACAAAAAGTACATTAGGGACAGCTTTACCGCGTGTAAGACTAGTAAATACAACTCCCAGATGTCTTAATTTAATGATAGGTTCTGATAAAATAAGAATACTACCACATTCGTCGCATATGTATTATGGTGAAAATAACATGGGTATTCACCTTGGCGTTATCGTTAGAGACCAAGAAGGATTTTTAAAAGATTATCATATTAATAAACCGATAACCGATTTACACCTTGGTATAATATCAGATATCAAAACTCCTTTACATGGAGGGTCTAAATTCGGAGGTGATTTTGATGATACAGTTGATGTAGTTAATTATCCTATGGAGATCCACGGGATGGGCGGCCCTCATAATGGTTCGCTTGCAGATAGATCGTATATACCATAAATTTTGTGTTTTTCATTCAGTTGAATGAAAAACTATATTAAACATAGATTTATTTCTATTTATATTTAAATATATCATGGATTTTATGAATAAATATTTCAAAGGTCTTGAATTTATCAGGACTCATGAAAAGAAAGGGTTTGTTATTTATGCCGCGGCAATCCATAGTTTTATAGGCGGTGATAAACAACGTTATGTATTAGCATTTGTACCTAGTCATCTCGCTATTAAAAATAAAGCAAAATTAAGAGAACTTCCATGGGTTAATCTTCAAACAAGACTCTGTGCTAAGAATACATATAATACCATGCCACAACAATGGGTTTTAAATGATAAACTCGAAAATATAACACTTAAAGTTCTCAGAAGATTCAAAACATATACAACATATACACACGGAAGTGATTTTCCTTTTGAAGTATTATTGATTAATAACTCCAAGAATAAATCTATTTATCAATATCCTGAAAATATAAATTTACATTGGGCTATCGACAAATTCAATACATGTTTTAATTATACCGGTCATATAGCTCCTTTAGAAAGTACGCTTTTAAAAGAAGATCCAAGTTATGAATTAGTACGCTTTTAAAAGATGATCTATAACCTGGGTTATAGATTTTCTTTTTCTTACAAAAAGAATA
>Ga0115008_10000166_pt1 | contig 43718 bp, 37 predicted proteins | sample FraStrMetagenome_FD_87164 | JGI IMG/M metagenome (GOLD analysis project Ga0115008, IMG submission 87164) | Marine eukaryotic phytoplankton communities from Arctic Ocean - Fram Strait ARC3M Metagenome | ecosystem: Environmental > Aquatic > Marine > Oceanic | place: Fram Strait | collected... | reverse complement strand
TTCAGATGATAAAATTACTACAAAAAAGATACTTATAAAAAAATAAGAATTCACTATAAGAAAGAAAAAAACTCTTTTAAAAAAATTTCTATTTGACAACGTCAACAGCTTTCTTTTGCAGAAAGGAAGGGATTCACTTCGTGCGTCCCAAATAAAATCTTAACACAAGCATGAAAACTAAAAAGCTTCGCTTTCTTATCTATTTATTTTAAAAAAAATTTAAAAACAAGTTTTTATTTTTTTTAAAATAAACAGCTATTTGACAACGTCAACAGTTTTCTTTTGCAGAAAGGAAGGGATTCGAACCCTCGATACCGTTACCGGTATACTACCTTTCCAAGGTAGCGCCTTCGACCACTCGGCCACCTTTCTAAATATACAAAGCTATTAAACCCTCAGGAGTTTCAACCTGTATTGTATTATTTTCCCTATCTACTTTTTTAATAAAGGCATCTACCATCGGAATAAAAATTTCTGTTCCGTCTCGATCTATCTCAAAAAGAGGTTGCGCTGCTTTATCATTTATATGAACAATTTGTCCTACTTCGCCAAAATTTGTATCCACTACAGTAAAACCAATTACTTCATGAAAATAAAACTTATCACCAGATAATTTTGGCAACATTGTTGAAGGTAGATAAATACCACATTTTAAAATTGAATCGGCCTCTTCATCAGAATAAATATCTTCAAACTGAACGCGTAGCTGATTTCCCTTATGCAACGAACTTTTTTCAATAAAAAATGGAACCAGATTACTGCCAAATTCGACATAAACTGATTCCATTTCTGTGTACAACTCAGGTTCATCTGTATCTAATTTGATAACAACTTCACCTTTAAAACTATATTTTGTAACGATTTTGCCTAAATAAAAACAATCTTCTTTACGCATCTTCGTATAAATTTAGTTTTTATTCTGCTGCTTTTTCTTGAGCTTCATCGATAGTTTCAGGAGCTGCTTCAACAACTTCTTCAACTGCAACCTCAGCAACAACTTCTTCTACAACTGGCTTAGCTGCTTCAATTCTTGCTTCGTTTACTGCTTTTTCTGCTGCAAATGCTGCTGCCTTCGCATCAGATTGTGCTTGGGATAACCCAGCTTCTTTATCAGAAATTTTTGTAGCTTTTTCTTCTACCCAAGCTGCAAATTTAGCATCTGCTTGCTCTTGAGTTAAAGCACCTTTACGAACACCTCCAACTAAATGATTCTTTAACATAGCACCTTTATAAGATAAAAGGTTCTTTGCAGTATCTGTTGGTTGTGCACCATTTTGTAACCATTGTACAGCTTTATCAATATTTAAATCGATAACTGCTGGGTTTACATTTGGATTGTAAGTACCTAATTTCTCTAAGTATTTACCATCTCTTTTTGCACGAGCATCAGCGGCAACGATCCAATAGAATGGTTTCCCTTTTTTACCGTGTCTTTGTAATCTAATCTTTACAGACATAATTTGTTAATTTTTTAAGGTTCTCGACCTTGATTATTAATAATCTTACTATCTCGTAGTAAGTGGGCGCAAATATACAAATTAATTTAATTCTAGAAACTTTAAATTTACTAATTATCAAGTAGTTAATCTATTTACCTTTTGTTGATAAGTCCGTATAGATTTACATGCCAAAATCTTTCATGTTTTTGTATTTTTAACTTCCCAAATCATCCATTAAAAATAGCCATTTTATGTACTTAATTTTTGATACAGAAACTACCGGTTTACCCAAAAGCTGGAATGCTCCTATTACAAATACAGATAACTGGCCGAGGTGTGTACAAATTGCATGGCAGCTGCATGATGAAATGGGAAATGTACTAGAACATAACGATTTCTTGATAAAACCAGACGGGTACAACATTCCTTATGATGCAGAGAGAATTCACGGAATTTCTACAGAATTAGCAGAAGAGCAAGGTATTTCTTTAGACGAATGTTTGATTTTATTTAATGAAGTTTTAGGTAAAACAAAATTTATTGTTGGTCAAAATTTAAATTTTGATTTGAATATTATGGGATGTGAATTCCATAGATTAGGGGTTGAAAATAAAATGACTTCCCTACCAATATTAGACACGTGTACAGAGAAAACTGCTTTCATGTGTCAGATTCCTGGTGGTCGTGGTGGAAAATTTAAACTACCAACATTAACAGAATTACACAATCATTTATTTGGTACTGGTTTTGGAGATGCGCATAACGCCACTGCAGATGTAGAGGCAACAACACGTTGTTTTTTAGAATTAGTTCGTATTAGAGAGTTTACAAAAGAGCAATTAGATGTAGCTGAAGATTATTTTAAGAACTTCTCTGAGACCAATCCAAAACCAATTCAAGTTATTGGTTTAAAACATATAAATCTTAAAAAAGAAAGTGAAAAAATTCGTCAACGTCTTGAGAAATTAAAGGATACAGCAGATACAAAATCTACTACTGTTGGTTTAGCAGAATTAGAAAATATTCAATTTTCCCACTTACATAATCATACGCAATACTCTGTTTTACAATCTACCATGCAAATTGGTAATATTATAAAAGCTGCAGCGAAAGACAATATGCCCGCAGTAGCAATGACAGATACTGCAAATATGATGGCATCATTTCATTTTGTAAGTGCTATTTTAAGTCATAATAAAACAGCAGCAACTCCAATGAAACCAATCGTTGGTTGTGAGTTTAATGTGTGCGAAAATCATAAAAATAAATCCCAAAAAGACAATGGTTACCAAGTTGTTTTATTAGCTAAAAATAAAAAAGGATATCACAATTTAGCTAAAATGTCTTCAATTGCCTTTGTAGATGGTTTTTACTATGTGCCGAGAATAGATCGAGAGGTAATTAAAAAATACAAAGAAGATATTATTGTTTTAACCGGAAATTTATATGGTGAAGTTCCTAGTAAAATTCTAAATCTTGGAGAAAAACAAGCAGAGGATGCTTTAATCTGGTGGAAAGAAGAGTTTAAAGACGATTTCTATATTGAGCTGATGCGCCACAATCAGCAAGATGAAAAAATTGTAAATGAGACGCTATTAAAATTCTCTAAAAAGCATGCCGTTAAAGTTATTGCAACAAATAATACTTTTTATTTAGAAAAAAAAGATGCCAATGCTCATGATATTTTATTATGTGTAAAAGACGGAGAAAAACAAGCAACACCAATAGGAAAAGGGCGCGGTTACAGATACGGTCTGCCAAACCAAGAGTATTATTTTAAGTCTTCAGATGAAATGAAAGCGCTTTTTGCAGATTTGCCAGAAGCGATTATCAACATTCAAGAAATTGTAGATAAAATAGAAATTTTCACACTTGCAAGAGATGTATTATTACCTGCATTTGATATTCCTGAAGAATTTAAAGATGCTGCTGATATAGAAGACAAAGGAAAACGCGGTGAGAATAATTTTCTAAAACACCTAACATTTGTAGGTGCTAAAAAAAGATACGGAGAAATCACCGAATCGATTAAAGAACGTTTAGATTTTGAATTGTCTGTAATTGAAAAAACAGGATATCCTGGTTATTTCTTAATTGTAGAAGATTTTATTCGAGAAGCTAGAAATATGGATGTTGCCGTAGGTCCAGGACGTGGTTCTGCTGCTGGTTCTGTAGTTGCCTTTTGTTTATGGATTACCAATATAGATCCTATTAAATATGATTTGCTTTTTGAACGTTTCCTTAACCCAGAACGTATATCGATGCCCGATATTGACATTGATTTTGATGACGAAGGACGCGGGCGTGTAATGGATTATGTAATTAATAAATATGGTGCAAATCAAGTTGCACAAATTATTACCTACGGAACTATGGCAGCAAAATCTTCCATAAGAGATACTGCCAGAGTGTTAGATTTACCACTTTTTGAAGCGGATAGAATTGCAAAATTGATTCCCTTAATTAAACTAAAAAATATTTTTGGGGATGATGCAAAAAGTAAAGGAAAGGTTGCTGGCTTAAGATCTGAAGATAAACAATTAGTTGAAGAGCTAAAAAGTTTATCTTTTGGAAATGATTTAATTTCTGAAACGATTAATAAAGCAACAATGCTTGAAGGTTCTGTAAGAAATACCGGAATCCATGCATGTGGCGTTATTATTACACCCGGAGATATTACCAATTACGTGCCAGTTGCTTTGGCAAAAGATTCGGATATGTACGTTACCCAATTTGATAACTCTGTTGTAGAATCTGCAGGTTTGTTAAAAATGGATTTCTTAGGGCTAAAAACATTGACCTTAATTAAAGACACCGTTAAAATTGTAAAAGCAAAACACAATGTCATCTTAGATCCAGAAAATTTTCCTTTAGATGATGAAAAAACATACGAGTTGTTCCAAAAAGGAGAAACTGTAGGTATTTTTCAGTATGAATCTCCAGGAATGCAAAAACACATGCGCTCTTTAAAACCTACTGTTTTTGCAGATTTAATTGCCATGAATGCCCTGTATAGACCAGGACCAATGGAATATATTCCATCTTTTATTAATAGAAAACACGGTACAGAAGATATTGAATATGATTTACCTGCCATGGAAGAATACTTGGCAGAAACTTACGGAATTACGGTCTACCAAGAGCAAGTAATGTTACTCTCACAAAAGTTGGCAGATTTCACCAAAGGTGAAGCCGATGTTTTACGAAAGGCCATGGGTAAGAAGCAAATTGCAGTTTTAGATAAAATGAAACCGAAATTTGTAGAGCAGGCGGCTGCAAATGGACATGATCCAGAAAAATTAGAGAAAATTTGGAAAGATTGGGAAGCATTTGCTAGTTACGCCTTTAATAAATCTCACTCTACTTGTTATGCTTGGATTGCCTACCAAACGGCGTATTTAAAAGCACACTATCCAGCAGAATATATGGCTTCTGTGCTTTCCAATAATATGAATGATATTAAATCTGTTTCCTTCTTTATGGAAGAATGCAAGCGAATGGGATTGGAGGTTTTTGGTCCTGATTTAAATGAATCTTATTTGAAATTTTCTGTAAATGAAGAGGGTGCTGTACGTTTTGGAATGGCTGCTGTAAAAGGTGTTGGTGCAGGCGCAGTGAGAGCTATTATTAAAGAAAGAGAAGAAAACGGAAATTTTAATTCAATTTTCGATTTAGCAAAACGTATTGATTTACGCGCTGCAAACAAAAAATCTTTTGACAGCTTAATAAAAGCAGGTGCTTTCGATTCTTTTGCAGATACGCACAGAGCACAATATTTTTCTACAGATGAAAAAGGTTTGACCTTTTTAGAGCGTGCTATGAAATTTGGAAGTAAATACCAAGAAAATGAAAATTCTGCACAAGTTTCTATGTTCGGTGAAGCCTCTACAGTTCAGTTCCCAGAACCAGACATTCCAGAATGTGAAACTTGGGGAACCATGGAACTTTTATCACAAGAAAAAGAAGTTATTGGAATTTATATTTCAGCACATCCTTTAGATGATTTTAAAAACGAATTAAAATTTTGTAATGCTTCTTTGAAACACTTTAAAACAGACTTAACAAAATTTGTGAATATGAACCTAGCTTTTGCAGGTATCGTTACAGATGTGCAACATAGAGTATCTAAGGCAGGAAAAGGGTGGGCTTTATTTACAGTTGAAGATTATGCAGATAGCAATGAGTTTCGGATTTTTGGAGAGGAGTATTTAAGAATGCAACATTTCTTAATTCCGAATCAGTTTTTATTTATAAGATCGACTATTCAAGCAGGTTGGACAAATAAAGAGGGCGTTGTTGGAGAACCTAGATTAAAGTTTACAGAAATGAAATTATTACATGACATTATGGATGAACTCTGTAAAAAAGTAACCATTCAACTTCCTTTAAATCAGATTAAAGAAGATACCATTCTTAATTTAGAATCCATTCTAAAAAACAAACCCGGTAAACAAGGTTTAAATTTTACTATTTGGGATGAAAAAGAGAAATTAGAAGTAAGTCTACCAAGTAGAAATACAAAAATTCACATTACAAATGAATTATTGGCAATTTTAGATAGCCAACTAATTAGTTATAAATTAAACTGATTCTAATTAGTAGAATAAAGTAAAAATAAGTGCTCCATAAAAAGATAAATATTTATTTTTGTTTAATATTTTAAAGAATACATGAAACAAAATAACAATGGTACTTGGGTAAGTTGGAATGAAAACGTTACTCACAACTACAAATCACTCTATAAGATAACTACTGAAGAAGAACTACAAAAAGTTATAAAAAATTCAGAAAAAATACGTGTTTTTGGATCGAAGCAGTCATCAGCAGACATTGCTTCTGGCCTAGAAACATTAGTAGATATTACTACTTATAATAAAATACTTTCATTTAATGATTCAGAACACACCGTTACTGTGCAATCTGGAGTAATTTTAGGCGATTTACTAGATGCTATTGAAGCAAAAGGTTGGTGTATACCTTGTCTGCCAGATATTAATACCATTACTATTGGTGGTGCTTTAGCAACAGGAACGCACGGAACAAGCGGAAAACTGTTATGCGAATACATGACAGATTGTAGTATTGTTTTAGCAGATGGTTCTTTAAAAAGAATTAATGAAAAAGATGAAATGATAGATGCCGTAAGAGTTTCTTTAGGAGTACTTGGCGTAATGTCTGAAATTACTTTTAAATGTGAGCCGATATACACGCTGCACGTAAAAGAAGGTCCAGAAGATGATTCTGAATGGTTGCCAAAAATTAAAGAGCGTTTACAAAAACACGATTTCCTCAGAATTTTATGGCTTCCGCATACAGACAAAGGCTATGTAATTACTGGCGATAAAATTAATCCTGATACAGAAATTGCAGAAAACTTAGGACCTGCGTATTTAAAACATCGAAGAACGGCATCAAAAATACTATACAAATATTCGCATATTTTTCCTTGGACTACAGCCATTGCTAACAAACTATTGTACAGAGGTTTTTTTAGTAGCACCAAAGAACACAAAGGTTCACTATACCAAGCAACCGTAACAAAATCTCGGGGTTCTACGATAGAATTAGCAGAATGGACAATTGGCTTAGATAAATTTCCAAAGGTTTTTGAAGAATTGAAAACTGAAATTAATAAATGGAGCAACAAATCATTTATTCACATTCCAATGGATGTTCGTTTTGTATACAAAGACAAATCTTGGTTAAGTTATGCTTATGTTGAAGACACGGTAACTATGGGTTGTGTTTCTAGAAACGCAGCTACCGCAGACACTTATGAAGCTTTTAAAAGTATTGAAAAAGTGTTTTTAAAATATGGAGGAAAACCTCATTGGGGGAAACGTTTCACCGCCAAAGATGCTGGTATATCTAAAATTTATAGTAAGTGGGAGGATTTTAAAGTTTTAAGAAAAGAATTAGATCCAACTAATAAATTTTTAAATCCGTATTTAACCGAATTATTAAACGAAAAAGAAAGAGCGAATGCAGTTGCCTAAAGGATTTTTATTTGATTTTGATGGTGTTGTGGTAAATAGTATCGAAAGTCACGGTGCTGCCTGGAGCAGTGCTTTTAAAGAGTTGTTTAATCAAGATATTGCTCCTTTTCCTAAAAGTCATGCAGGTAAATCGCCTATGATTATTGCTGCCTATTTTTGTAGTCTTATTGGTGAAGAAAAACGGACTGAAGAGTTATATGTTTTAAAAGACAAGCATCTAGATATTCATTTTAAAGTTCCGAAATTATTACCTGGAGTTAGAGCGTTTACAACACTACTTACCAAAGAGAAGATACCTTACGGAATTGCTAGTAACGCTACCAAACAGTTTTTAAAAAATAGTGTACATCATTTAGAATTAAATTTTCCAATTGTTTTTGGTGTACAAGATTACGTAAAACCAAAACCTGCTCCAGAGGCATACATTACCTTAGCGAGTGCATTGGGTTTTCATCAAAATGACTTTAAAGATATTTGGGTTTTTGAAGACAGTTTAACAGGAACAAAAGCTGCAAAATTAGCAGGAATGGTTCCTATTGGTATTACAACTCAATTTTCTGAAAAAGATTTAAAAGAAGCTGGAAGTGTTCTTGCATTTCCAACTTTATTGGAAGCCTACGAGTATTTATTAGAAGATTAAATCTAAATAGTTACCTCTCTAAAAAATGTTTCTAAATTTTTATTCTGAGTAGTTAAACCTAAAATTTTCAAGTTATTCTCTTGTGCTAAATCGAAAATTTTAGAGCGCACATCTTCATCTGAACTAAATGTTAATTGCCAATTGTTATCTAATGTGTTTTTTATAGAACTTAAGTTCGATAATTTCTGAAAAATCACCTCATCAAAAGAAATATTAAAAGTAACTTCTATTATTTGTTGTTTTGAGTCTTGAAGTTCTTCTAGTTTTTTGTCAACTAAAATTTCGCCCTTTTTAATTATAATTACGCGGTCACAAACAGCTTCCACTTCTTGCATAATATGCGTAGAAAACAGCACTGTTTTATTTTTCCCTAATTCCTGAATCAATGCTCTAATCTCTATAATTTGGTTAGGGTCTAAACCAGTTGTTGGTTCATCTAAAATTAAGACTTTTGGATTGTGTAAAATAGCAGCAGCAATACCTACTCTTTGCTGATACCCTTTAGATAATTGATGTATTTTCTTATTTACCTCTAAACTTAAACCTACTTTTTCTATACAGTCTTCTATTTGACTTTTAGCTACCCTATAAATAGCAGCTTGAAACTGCAAGTATTCACGCACATACATTTCTGCATACAAAGGATTGTGTTCGGGTAAATATCCAATTACTTTTTGCGCTGCTATCGGATTTTTTAAAACATCAATTTCATCAACAAATACTTCACCAGAGTTCGGTTTTATATAACCTGTAATAATTTTCATCATTGTAGACTTCCCAGCACCATTTGGCCCTAAAAACCCAATTATTTGTCCTTTATCTGCAGAAAAAGAAATGTTATTTAGTGCTTTCTGAGATTTATAGCTTTTAGAAACGGAATTTACGGTTATAGACATTTCACAAATGTAAGTTTAATAGTAGAATAACGAAAATATGTGGTTTTTAGTTTGCGATATTAAAAAGGTTTATTCATTGTAAAAAACTAACATGACTAAAATAAAAATGACTCAATAAAAATTGAGTCATTTAAAAAAGAATCTTTTTTAAGTTTTTATAATTGATATCTTACTCTGAAGCTAATAAATCTTGGTAAAATAAAACGTTCATTAACTGTAAATGCAATGATACTCTGACTTATATTTACTTGTGAACCTGTTGCTAATAAGTTATTACCTACCAATTCATATTCCCATTTTGCATCTCTATCTTTTCTGTATGCTAATTTTGCATTCCAAATATTAAATGAACTCTGCTTGTTTCCATCGCGTCTTACTTCGTTAAAAGTAAAATCTGAAGTAAGTGTTACTGAATTCCAAATATATGCATCAAAATCTATCGATGGTGAATGCGTAACCGTCTTAATATCTGAGGGTCTTGCGCTGTTACTTTGATCTACATAATTTATTCTATAACGCAAAGTAACATTTGGTGCTTTGGTGAAATTTGTACCAATACTTGCATTCATACCTCTTACTAAACTTTCATTTGTATTCTCTTCCGAGTTAATAAATTGATAGCTTTTATTATATGAGAAGTTCCCACCAAATCTTGTTCTAATTTTCTTGATGGTTTTACCTAGACCAATAATTGAAGTAAGACTCTCATTATCTAAAGGTGAATTTATATTTGTACTAGTAGACACAACAGAACGCTGTCCAAAAATTGTATTTCTATTTACCTGATCTGAAGTTTTCTTATAATTTATTGTCGCAAAAACATTACTCGCATTAAATAAGTTAAAACTTGAATACCTTAACCTTAAATTATGAAAACTAGCATTTAAAAGTCCAGGATTTCCTGAGAAGAAAGAATTATAACTATTCGCTACAATACCCCTTGCTATTTGATTAACGTCTGTAAAATTAACTTCTTGTTTGTAGCTAAAATTTAAACTCTCACTTCTTTTAAACTGCGCTACTACTTCAAATTCTGGTAAAAATTTAGCAAAGGTATCTTTAAAGGTCTCTGTACCAAATTGGGTATTATTAGAATTATAAGCATGCACTGTAAAACCAGGTGTAAATGTAAAAATACCAGATTTCAAACGGTATCTTACCCCCGCGTATATATCTGAAAAACTATAATCAGTATCGTTTGTTGTTTGAGGATTATTAATGTCATCAATAGTTGGAGTTGGATCAAACTCTACACCATTATCTAAAATCTGAAAAAAACGAGAATTAAAATTCTGTTTACTTAGTATCGTTCCTGTTACAAAATTCAGATTACTTTGATCGTTTAAAATATAGTAATAATCTAATTTTGCATCTAACTGATTCGATTTTACACGTCTATCTTGTTCTAAGGTATAAAATTGATTACTTCTATCTAACCCTAGAGTTTCTGCTGCATCATCAAACCCATCTTCAAACTCTTCTAAAGAATCTATATCATCTGGGTTATTATTATCTGGATCATTTTCTAAAGAAGCCACATAAAAAGGATCTTCATCTTGTAAAATATGTTTTACTTCTAGTGCAAAAATACTTTTTTCACCTGCCGTGTAGAAATAACTAAAATCTTGATTAATTGTATAAGGTGTTGCACTTTCAGTCTCTGTAATATTACTTAAAACACGAGAAACTGCAGATTCTCTGACAGATTCACTAGAAAAACGACCAGATACATTGTAGGTCAATTGATTATTATAATCTTTCTTATAGGTTGTACTTAATCGAAATAAACCCGTATTACTTGTTTGATCTGTTTTATTATCAACAAAATCATCCGGCGTATCGGGATTTACGTAGTCAATATCGCTAATATTTCTTTGACCGTTACTATTACTAGACCAAATTAAAAAACCACTTAAATCTAATTTTTTATTTGGTGAATAACTAATATTTAAAGCAGACAACTTCGTTTCAATTCTGTTTGCATTGTTTGCACCTGCACTTAAAAAACCAATACCCGCGTCTCCTATATTAATATTTGTACCATTAGAAGGACTTTGGCTTCTAAAACTTCCTCCAAAACTTCTTAAATCTCTTCTACTCAAAACAACATCTCCGAGGTTATTTACATCTCCAATAATATTTATGGTGTATTTTGGTGTGTAATAAAATAATTTTGGCTGAAAAAGGTACAAGTCTGTATCTGCAGAATTTCCTGCACCGGCTATAATATCTCCAAACCAAAAATTCTTTTTACCTTCTTTTAATTTTATATTTATAGCAACTCTATCTTGGTTATTTTGCACACTACTTAGCTGACTTACATTCGAGTAATTTCTTAAAACCTGAATTTTATCTACGGCATTAGAGGGAATGTTTTCTGTTGCTAATTTAGTGTCTCCACTAAAAAATTCTTTTCCATCGATCATTATTTTTTCAACAGCTTTACCTTCTACTTCAATTTGACCATCATCATTTATTTCTACTCCAGGTAATTTTGCTAAAACATCTTTTAGTTTTCTTTCAGAACCATTTTTAAAAGAATCTGCATTGTAAATTATAGTATCTCCTTTAATAGTAATGGGCATCTTAGAAATGATCTCTATACCATCTAACATACTATCTTCTAGCATGGTATAATCTTTATTCATATTCGTTGTTTTCGTTTTCAAAAATGCACTAATTTCTTTAAAACCGATATAACTAATTTTAATATTATAAACTGTATTTTTTTTAAGATCTAATTTAAAATTTCCCTTTGCATCTGTAAAACCATAAGAAGCAATTCTTTTAGCTACGGTATCTAATGCGATAACATTTGCCATTTCTAAAGGAAAATCTAACGAATCTTTTACAATTCCTCTATATTCTATTTGCGAAAACGCAACTGTAGAAGCAATAAAAATGGCGATGAATACTATTTTTTTCATGTATTATTTTTTATTAAGTTTTAATAAAATTATTTAGTTTAGTCTTCTACCGCCGCGACCACCTCTGTTTTGAAAACGGGCTTTTAATTCTTCTGTTTTTACTTTTACAATTTTATTGTATTCATCTCTCGAAACTTCTTTTCCTTTACTAGGTTCTTCTATTTCTAAAACTTCTTTAGAGCTAATTGCAACTTCTGTACAAAGCATAGTCATTCTGCCCGCATTTATCTCTATAATTAACCCTGGTAAACCATAGTATTTATCTGGCCCTGTACTTACCGGAATTTGTGGTGTATACCAAGCTGTGATACTTAGCATTTTTTTAGCTGGTTTTACATCTTTTGTCTTTGTAGAATCTTTTTTAGCATTACCTCTTCTACTAAAGATACTTCCCCAATCTATATTCGTATCTTCTTTAACGAGCGTAGCTTTATAACAAGTATACTGGCCAATTTTTTTAGTCTCCATACCCATTTCCCATTGCGCTTGCTCCATATTTTCAGTAACTAAAAAACGTTTACTAAATTGCTCTACATCTTCGATCATTACTAGATCTTTGGTGTTTTTATAAATAGAACCTTGTCCATTACTCCTACCCCAGCTTGGCCCAGATGCACCAGGTGCTTCCAACTTTACCTCTTCCTTAAAAGAAGATGCAGTTTTATTAAAAGTTAAGGTATACGTTTTTTCTAAAAAACTTTTCATACGCTGCATTCTTTGCTTTTTCTGCTGCTCCGTCATTTTCCCAAACATACTCATATCCATAGTAGTTTTAGACATATACGTAGCTTTGCCTTGAAAGCTTTTCTGTGCAAAAGTAATTGATGTAACAAATGTTAAAAAGAATACAAATAGTGATTTCATAATTTTTTTTTAGTTTTCAGTCAAAATTAATAGATTTACAACAGTATGACGAGCAACAATTTAATTTGTTACACAAGTGTATAAAAATAATACTTACTCGAAACATTAGACATAAAAAAAAATGAAAGGTTTAATTTATAATGAAAATAAATAAACAAGATTATCCACCTATCTGTATGCTTCTTCTATCTGTATGCTTCTTCCATTTCCTAAGTCTAAACCTTTTCTAGCCTTAAATTTTTCCATCATTTCATCTGTCTTTTGCTTTTGAATTTCAAGAAACTTCTTTTGAGAAACAATCTTTCCTTTCTTCGGTTCTTGAATCGTAACTTTTTTTGAAGGGTTTAATATAATTTCTGTACAAACTATTATTTTTTTACCATCATTTATTTCTAAAATTAAACCAGGTAAACCTTGGTAATTTCCTGGTCCATTACCCACAGAAATCTTTGGTGCATACCAAGCTGTAGTAATAATTGTTTCTTTTTGTATTTCTTCTACAGACTTACCATTTTTAAAAGTTATATTTTTATTTTCTACTTCTTTTGAGAACGTAGCTTTGTAACACGTATAAGTTCCTATGTTTTTTGTTTCGGATGATAATTCCCATTTATACTCTGGAAGTTTGTCTTTTACCAAAAAGCGTTTTCCCATAATTTCTGTTTGATTCGAAAAACGTTTCTCCTTAATATTTTTAAAATAGATGCTAGCATTTCCAGAACCACCAAACATCATTACAATGTCTCCACCTCCAACTTGAGGTTTTGGGACATCTAATGTTGTTTCTTCTATATATGACGAAGTTTTTTGATCAAAATTTAAAATAAACGTTTTTTGATTCATTTTATGCAGTTGTGCCTGAAGTTGCTTTTTCATATCATCAGACATCGTAGAATTTTCATCTTCATCAAACGAAAAAGAAGATTTAATACTTGATTTATAAATAGCTTTTCCTGTAAAATTTTGTGCATTAATAATCAATGAGCAAAATAAAATTAATGTTGTTAATAATTTAATCTTCATTTTTTAAATTTTTAGTTACTTTATTTATAAATTTTATTCCTTTTCTCATGCTTAAAACTAAACTATCAATTTCCCTCGCCTTACCTGCTACTTTATAGCTAAAATCGTAATTCACCTTTAATTTAGCTTTTTGTTTTTCTTTAGTTTTTAATTTAATTTCTAAAAAAATGTTGCTTTCTGGACTATTTTGTTTAAAAGCTTCTTTAACATCTTGCCAATTAATAGTTGCTAATTCTTTTGAAGAATCTACAGTAAAACTTAAAGAGTTTACATTCATATAATTTTTACTACTATTCTTATTTTGAGAAAAAATAAGCGAAGAAGCAAAAACACAAATGGCAAAAATAATTTTAATCATAGTTCTTTATTTTAAATTTTGAACAAAGATGAGCCTTAGATGTATTTTACTTAGTTAACAAGTGTTAATGAGTGTTAACCTCATCGTATTATAATATTAACGAACTATCTTTGAAATATGAATACTCAAAAATATCAATGGCTTTTTTACTTAATAACAGCTACCATAATAGCGACTATTGGTGTACAATTCTATTGGAATTATAAAAATTACGAAGAAAATAAGCGACAAGTAACAAACGAAATTCAATTAAGTCTAGACAATGCTGTAGAAGAATATTATTCTTCTCTTGCAAAAAGTGACTTTTTAACTATTATTGATAACAATAGTAATTCTGTTGCTATTTTTAAAAACCCGCTTAATTTAATTAAAGAGAAATCATATAAGAGCAAATCTATTGGAAATATTATAAATAAAATAAAACCAAATAATTCTGAGAAAGAAAAACCGAGAGCATCAATAAACAATCTAAAATTCACTTTTGATGAAAACTTGTCTAAAGAAAAAATAGATTCTATGATGATTTCGGCAAAAGACTTTGTCATAGAATTCAATTCCAATTTAGATTCATTAAATAACAAAAAAAAAGACTCCGTTGAAGTATTAAACCAAATTACCGATAAGAAGAAAGGTTTTAACTTAAATTCTGATGGAGCAAATAAAGTAATTAAATATTTTAGGGGCAAAAAAGCAGCAGATAGCTTAAAATTAATTAAAAATCTAAAACCTATTTTCATCTCATTCTTAGATCAATCCGTAGAGTATGAAAAAATAGATTCTCTGATAGAGATACAACTACAAAAAAAAGGAATCGAACTAACAACAAGCTTTCATCATTTAAAAAACGATACCCTTTTTCATCAAACGAAAGATAGTTTATTAGCTACTGAAAAAAAATATCTTCGGTCTAAATCTACTTTTGTAAAAGATAATGAAGCTTTCAAATTAGTGTATAATAACCCAAGTATCGTAGCTTTAAAAAGAAGTTCTTTCGGAATTTTCTTATCCTTATTATTATCTTTAGCTGTAATTTCTAGTTTATTTTACCTTTTAAAAATCATTAATCAACAAAAGGAATTAGCAGCTATTAAAAACGATTTAATCAGTAATATAACGCATGAATTTAAAACACCTATTGCCATTATTTCTGCAGCTATTGAGGCAATTAAAAATTTTAATGTCTTAGAAGATCCTGAAAAGACGAGTAAATACCTTTCAATGTCCTCTATTCAGATAAATAAATTACATCAAATGGTTGAGAAACTTCTAGAAACGGCTATGTTAGATAGTGAACAATTAGTGCTAAAAAAAGAAACTGTTGATATCGTTGATATTGCAGAAAAAGTGGTTTATAAACATCAAATATTAGCCCATAAAAAAGAACTTTCATTTTTTACAACCTTGCAACCTTGCTATGCAAATGTTGATGTTTTTCACTTCGAAAACGTGATTTCTAATTTGATTGATAATGCTGTAAAATATGGAGGAAATCAAATAGAAATGAATATAAGTTCAGTTTTAAACACAATAGAAATTACAGTTGTAGATGACGGGAATGGTATTGAAAAAAATCAGAAAGAAAAGATTTTTGACAAGTTTTATCGCGTTCCAAAAGGAAATACACATGATGTAAAAGGATTTGGAATTGGATTGTATTACTGTAAAAAAATCATCGAAAAACATGAAGGAGTCATTGGACTAACGTCAGATAAAAGCAAAACTATTTTTAAAATAACAATTCCAAATGAGTAAGATAAAAGTACTCTTAGCTGAGGATGAAGCGAGTTTAGGAATGATTGTAAAAGAGAGTTTAGAAACTAGAAATTTCACTGTTTTTCATACAAAAAATGGTGAAGAAGCTTTTGAGGTTTACAGAAAAGAAAAACCTGATATTTTGGTCTTAGATGTAATGATGCCGAAAAAAGACGGATTTACTTTAGCGAAAGAAATACGTTTAAATGATAAAAAAATTCCTATTATATTTTTAACAGCAAAATCGCAAACTTCAGATGTATTGGAAGGTTTTAATAATGGAGGTAATGATTATTTAAAAAAACCTTTTTCTATGGAAGAGTTAATTGTGAGAATTAAATCTTTGTTAAATAGAATAGAAACTAAAACTAATGTTGACGCTATTAAAATAGGAAATTACTCATTTAACTCAACCAAACAAACACTTGAAAATTCATTAGAAATTCAGCAACTTACGCATCGAGAGGCACAACTACTCTTTCATCTGTTTGAAAAAAAGAATGAAATTCTAGACAGAACTTTTATATTAAACAAACTTTGGGGAAATGATGATTTCTTTAACGCAAGAAGTATGGATGTTTTTATTAGTAAGCTCAGAAAGAAATTAAAAAAAGACACAAATATTCAGATTATAAATATTCGAGGTTTTGGTTATAAATTGATTTGCTAATTACTTTTCAAATTATAAATTTTGATTACCTTTAGCATCCCTTCATTAATCTTATACAATTAATATATGCACGTTGCAATTGCAGGAAATATTGGCGCTGGTAAAACCACGTTAACTAAACTTTTAGCCAAACATTACAAATGGAAACCTCATTATGAGTCTGTAGATGAAAATCCTTATTTAGATGATTTTTATACAGAGATGGAGCGTTGGTCCTTTAATTTACAAGTATATTTTTTAAATAGTCGTTTTAGACAGATTTTAGAATTACGAGAATCTGGAAAAAATATTATTCAGGATAGGACTATTTATGAAGATGCACGAATTTTTGCACCTAACTTGCACGCAATGGGTTTAATGACAAATAGAGATTATAACAACTATAGTTCTTTATTTGAATTGATGGAAAATTTAGTAAAACCACCAGATTTATTAATTTACTTACGCGCAGACATCTCTACGTTAGTAGGGCAAATTCATAAACGTGGCAGAGAATATGAAAACTCTATTTCTATTGATTACTTAAGTAGATTAAACGAACGTTATGAAGCATGGATTTCTACTTATAAAAAAGGGAAAATCTTAGTAATTGACATAGATAATTTAGACTTTGTGACCAATCAAGAGGATTTGGGTTACATTATAGACAGAATAGACTCTCAGATAAATGGGTTGTTTTAATTGAAAAATAGTAAACTAAAAAAGGGACAAAATTAAATAATTTTATCCCTTTTTTAGTTTTAGGAACTTCTTATAAATTTAAAGCCTGCTCTAAATCTGCTAGTATATCTTCTTCGTCTTCTATACCAACACTCAAACGAATTAATGCATCTGTAATTCCTATTTTTAAACGCTCTTTTTCTGGTATAGAAGCGTGTGACATTGTTACTGGATGATTCACTAAACTTTCTACACCACCTAAAGACTCTGCCAATGTAAAAATATTTGTGTTTTTTAAAAATTTAAAAGTTGCTTCTTTACTATCGTCTTTTAAACGAAATGAAACCATACCTCCAAAATCTTTCATTTGCTTTTTAGCAACTGCATAACTCGGATGATCTTCTAACCCCGGATAATAAACAGTACCAACTTTAGGATGCTTTTTTAAAAAATTAGCAACCGCTCGTCCGTTTTCACAATGACGTTGCATTCTAATATGTAATGTTTTTATACCTCTTAAAGCTAAAAAAGAATCCATTGGGCTCGCAATTGCCCCTGCAGCAAACTGAATAAAATGGACTTCTTTGGCTAAGTTTGCATCTTTTACAATTAATGCACCCATTACTAAATCTGAATGACCTCCTAAATATTTTGTTACAGAATGCATTACAATATCTGCACCTAAATCTAAGGGTCTTTGCAAATAGGGTGTTGCAAATGTATTATCTACTGCAATTAAAACAGTATCATTTACCTCTTTTACAGCAGAACAAATTGCTTTAATATCTGCAATTTTCATTAATGGATTCGTAGGTGTTTCTATCCAAACTAATTTCGTTTTCTCTGTAATTACATGTGTTATATTCGAAATATCATCCATATCTACATATGTAAATTCTAATCCGTATTTCTCAAACAATCTTGTAAACATTCTATACGTTCCGCCATACAAATCATCTCCAGCAATTACCTCGTCTCCTGGCTTTAGTGTTCTTAAAACACAATCTATAGCAGCCATACCAGATGAAAATGCAAAACCATGTGTTCCGTTTTCTATTGCTGCAAAACTATTTTCTAATGCAGTTCTTGTTGGGTTTTCTCCTCTTGAATACTCATATTCTTGCGGTTCTCCCGGCCTAGAATGTGCATAGGTAGAAGTCATAAAAACAGGCGGCATTATAGCACCTGTTGTAGCCTCTGGCTTTTGACCTCCGTGAATGGTTTTGGTATTAAATTTCATTTATTAGATTGTTTTTCATGCTTTAGAAACTCTGCTAATAGAACCTCTTACTCAATTTAAAATAACCACAATTGACAAACAAAGTTCTCTTAAATTAAAGTAAAATATTTTTTTTGAGGAACTAATAAAAATAGGAAACTACAAATAGCTATTATAAAAATTTCTTGATAGCTCTTATTATTCCGTAATGAATGCCCTCGTGAAAATTGTTAAAAACAATGGCCGTTTCTATACTATCTAATACCAAACCGGTACTTGTTGGGTATGCGCTAAAATTCTCAAAAATACCGGCTTCAAAATCTTCTTGCAACACATCTGGCAAGGCTGATAATAAATCCTTTACCTCTTCAAACTCTTCTTCTGTAAAGTTTTTTGTTGGCACGGTTCCTTTTTTATATGAGGCAATTAATTCATCTGGACATAAACAATCTAAATTTGATAACTTATAGTGCAATAATTGCTGTGTTACTACTAAATGAGCTACATTCCAGGCAATATTATTTTTAAAACCTGTTGGAATTGCATGGATTTGGTCTAAAGTTAAATCCTCCAGTTCTTTTATTACTAAATCTCTAGATATTCTTAAAACATCGAATTGTGTATTCATTTTTATGATTATTTTTGATGAAACAAATATAATTGATTCAAATGAAAAAAGTCTATTTTTTACAAACTTGTGATACTTGTAAGCGCATTTTAAAGGAAGTAAATACTGATGGTTTTGAACTACAAGAGATAAAATCGAATCCTATAAATGCAACACAATTAGCAGAAATGTATGCGCTTTCTATTAGTTATGAAAACCTCTTTAACAAACGTGCACGACTCTGCAAGTCTCTAGATCTAAAAAGTAAAACTATTTCTGAAACAAATTATAAACAATATCTATTAGACGAATATACTTTTTTGAAACGTCCTGTTTTTATTGTTGATAATGAAATTTTTATAGGAAATAATAAGAGTGTTGTGGCGGCGTTAAAAGTAAAACTAAGTTAATTTTTTTCTAGCCAAGTGCGGGTTCTTAGTTCTGCATTTTCTCGAACGTCTTGCCAAAAAAGATTGATATCTCCAACATGATAATTTTTAATAAAAGACATGAATAAACGCATTGGAAATCTAGGATTTGTACTCCAAACCAAACCATCTATAATTTCTACTTTTAAGGCTCTTTTGTATATTTTTTTATTTGAATACAAAAAACCTTTGTGTTGATATAACTCTGTACTTTTTGTAGTATCCCAAGTAACAGGATTAGAGGTTATACTGCCTTTAAATATATCTTTTTTCTTTGGATAACTCCCTTTTTTAAAAGTATTCCAACCCAAAACACCACCTATTTCATTTGGTCTTATCATTGGTTTTATCGTTTTAAATAAATTAGGCTTCATCACAGTGCCTACAACATAAGCTGCAATTAACTTTTGCTGTAAAGGCTTATCATCAAAAAAGTCCCGTAATAAAAATTTAGTATGCGTAGAGCCTTGACTATGGCTTGCAATAATAATTGGTCTTCCATTATTATACTTTTTTAGGTATACTTCAAAGGCTTTTTTAACATCCGAATACGCAAGTAGTAACGCTTTTTTTCCTCCTTTTTCTAACATACTGTATGATCTTAAATGTGCCTGCCTATAATAAGGTACATACAATTTACCCGAAGTTATAAAAGCTGAAGCCTGAAATAAAACTGCTTTATTTAAAACTTTATATTGCTGTTCTAAATCTGCTATTGGAGTATTCCAACGTAAATCTTCTTTAGAAGTATTTAATGTTGGATACACATAAAAAACATCTGCTTTTAAAGAGTCTATTGACTTAGTTTCAAATTCTTTTAAGTCTACTGAATAAGTAGATGGTAAGACTGCCCAATTTTTTTCATTAAGATAATTTGGAGCTTCAGGCACCTCTTTATTTTGGAATTCTTGCAGTTTAATTACAGCCTTGCAACTAAATAAAAACACTAAAACTATAAAACAACCTATTTTTTTTATCATGTCAAATAAATATCGATTAGACGTTCTGCTTCTTTTTTTGCACTCCAATTTTCTAAAATTTCTTGTCTTGCTTGGATTCCTAAAAGTGGTGCTCTATTGTGTATAGACTTTTCTAGTAGCATTGCTAGTGCGTCACTATTTCCTGCTTCAAATAGATAACCATTTTCACCATGCGTAATTAATGAAGAGTGCACCCCTACATTTTTTGTTGCAATTACAGCACAACCACAAGACATAGCTTCTGCTGTTACTAAAGAGAAGCCTTCGGAATAACTTGGTACTACCGCAATTTTAGAGGCTTGGTAAAAAGAAATAATATCTAGAGTTTCATCTCTAAAAAAAACTTGATTTTCTATAAAATGATTTTTAGCAATTGCTTTTAACTCTGTTAGAAAATTAGGCTTATCTACTTTACCCACAATTACCAATGCCCAATTCCGGTGTTCTCTTAAAACTTTTGCAGCATTTAACAGATTAAGGTGTCCTTTTGATTTGCGAACTCTTCCAGCGCACAAAATAATATTTTCTTGAGGGATGTTTTTTAATTGAATATTTTCTTTTGGCTTAAATAGCTCAACATTTACTCCATGCCCAACAATTGTATTTTCAATTCCTAGTTTTTCACTCATACTTTTAACAAGAGTAATCACCTTATCAGATTTTTTTAGCAATTTCATAGTTAAACCAGATGGAATAGTTTCTGCATGCCGAGTTGCAATCAACTTAAATTTTGCTCCTAAAAACCGAAAAAAAAGCATGCGCATAATCTCGTTATTACGATGACAATGTACCACAACTTCTCTATCAGAAAATAATAAATTTTTTAAATTTTTTATAGAAATATGTTTCCCTTTTGCGCCATAACCAAATAGATACGTTTCAAATTTAGCATCAAAAAAAGGCAAAACATTCTCTATACTTCGGGTTACCCCTGTTCTGCGTTTGTGAAAATGAGTATGAATTAAGATAGGTTTCAATGGCAATATTTTTATGCGAATCTTTTTTCTATAATTGTTATTAGACGATTTTCTAACTCTTCTTTTTCAGACCAATTATAATCTGGCTTTACCATTTTAGTGATAAATTTTTTCGCTTCTTTTTCTGTTTTAAAGGTATTTAACTGAGATATTACCCTATTAAAGTCTTCTTGGCTACCTTCAAACAAATTCTTAACAAATACAATTCTATCGTTTAAACCAATCTGAATATTGGTCTGTAATTTATCATTTAAAGATGAAGTTTTTAAAGGCTCAAATAAATCAGCAATTATATCTACAGGAATAGTATCGTCTAACTCTTCCTCTAAGGTTAAATCTTTGCGCTCTTGAATATCTTCTGAAGGGTCTTCAATTTTTTCTATTTCTGCATCTCCAAAAATTAAACTTTCTAAATCATTAAAAGGTTGCTCTGTTTCAGATACTTCCTCAACTTCTAAAAATTCTTTTACTTCATCTATACTTTGATCTGCAATTTCTTTAAGATTTTTTTCTTCTTTAGGAAAACTATCTTCAATGTCTATATTGGTTTTTTCCTTTTCAACATCTAAAAGAACTTCTTTAAAATCTTCTTCAATCACTTCTACCTTGTTAGCCTCATCTACCTCCTTAGAAATTTGGTCTTTAACTTTGTAAGCCTCTTCAACCTTTAAAATAAGCTCTTCTTTTTTCACCTTTATCCCTGGCGTTGTATTCACATACTCTTCAACAAATGCTAGAACAGATAATTTTTCATAAATTTCATATGCCTTTTGTTTCAATAAGAAGACATTCTCTTTATTTTTCATCTGTAAAATGCTGTGCGCTAAACTAATTAAATCGCTTTCAAGTTTTTTGTGCATAAGTTGTAAGTTGAGGTTGTTTTTTATTGGTAAATTTTAATAAATTTGTTAATTATCAAAGTAAAGCAAAATTTAAATCTCTAAAGCCTAAAATTACAAAATGTTTCTTGAAAATACAGTAAATCATACAGAACAATTTGGTTGGATCGAAGTAATCTGCGGCTCCATGTTTTCTGGCAAGACAGAAGAATTAATAAGACGCCTAAAACGCGCACAATTTGCAAAGCAAAGTGTAGAGATTTTTAAACCTTCTTTAGACACGCGTTATGATGATGATGAAGTTGTGTCTCATAATGACAACAGAATCCGTTCTACACCTGTACCAGTGTCTTCTAATATTTTGTTATTAGCTAATGATGTAGATGTTGTTGGTATTGATGAAGCACAGTTTTTTGATGATGAAATTGTAGCGGTTTGCAACGACTTGGCAAATAGAGGTGTTCGAGTAATAGTAGCAGGTTTAGATATGGATTTTAAAGGAAATCCTTTTGGACCAATGCCTGCACTTATGGCCACTGCAGAGTATGTTACAAAAGTGCATGCAGTATGCACCCATACTGGGAACTTAGCACACTATAGTTTTAGAAAAGCACAAAATGATAACATTGTAATGCTCGGTGAAATAGAAGAATATGAGCCTTTAAGCAGAGCTGCATATTATAAAGCTTTGCAGAAACAAAAAGCAGACAATTTTTCTACTAAACAAGCTAAACCTAATGAAAATAAAACTGAATAACAATTTGCATAACAATGAATAATCATGTTACTGTTTTAGAGATTGATGGAAGTGCATTAGTACATAATCTAAATTATTTTAAACAAAAACTGCAGCCAGAAACAAAAATTCTAGCGGTTGTAAAAGCGTTTGGTTATGGAAGTGATGGCGTACAAGTTGCAAAGTTTTTAGAAGACAAAGTCGCTTACTTTGCTGTTGCTTATGCGCATGAAGGCATTGCTTTGCGTGAAGCAGGCGTTCAAACTCCTATTTTAGTTTTACACCCACACCTGCAAAATTTACAAGCTATTGTAGATTATAGATTAGAACCTGCCTTATATAATTTTAATATTTTTTCTGCTTTTTTAGAACTTGCATCCAATGCTTCATTAATAAATTACCCTGTGCATCTAAAATTTAATACAGGTTTAAATAGATTGGGGTTTTGCCATACAGATACTCCAAAAATTTTAACCAATATAAAAGAAACAAATAATATAAAAATACAATCTCTTTTCTCTCATTTAGCAGCTAGTGAAGATTTAAATGAAAATAATTTCAACATCAATCAAATTAATAATTTCACAACCATTGTAAAACACTTCTATAAACATTTAGGATATGAACCAATATTACATATTTTAAATACTTCTGGTGTTATAAATTATCCAAAAGCACAATTTGATATGGTAAGAATTGGTATTGGCTTATATGGCTTTGGAAATGATGACAATGAAACTGCACAATTAAAAAACACTCATAATTTAAAATCTATTATTTCTCAAATTCATAAAATTGAACCAGGAGATACTGTGGGCTATAACAGAGCATTTATAGCTAAAAAGGCCACAAAAACCGCAACAATTCCAGTTGGGCATGCAGATGGTTTGTCAAGAAAATTAGGAAATAAAAAAGGTTTTGTACTTATAAACAATCAGAAAGCTGAAATTGTTGGTAATGTCTGTATGGATATGATTATGGTAAACGTAACCAAAATTAATTGCAAGGAAGGTGACGAAGTAACTCTCTTTAATAGCCAGAAAATGATACAAAATATATCTGATATCTCAGAAACTATTGTTTATGAGACCTTAACAGCTATTTCTCCGCGTGTAAAAAAGGTATTAAAAGAATAATTTGTTTTACAATTAAAAATAAGTGCCCTATTTATCTTGCAGTGAATAATACTACTACTAAAAGTGTGAAAATTTGTTTCATTAGTTTTTTTATTTTTTAATCGTTTTTTTTATCTTTTAATAGTTGTTTTATTAAAAACCACCTGGGTCCGAAGGTCCAGATGTAGCTTGTGCCTTTTTAGAGTTTAGAATCATAAATGTTCCCATCGCTGTTAGTGCAGCATACTTTCCCATTTTCTTTATAGCATCTTTTCTACTGATATCATTTGTTCCGTTAGGTGTGTTTTCTGTTTTTTTCATGTGGATTGCTTATTCTATGACTATTTTTTTAGTGAAAACAATGTTTTCTGCCTGTACTTTTAGTATGTAGACTCCTGCCCTCATACCTACTGTAGAAAACATCTCTTTCTGTGAAGGGTTTTGGATCTTTCTTGAAAGTACTTTCATCCCTAATACATTGTAAAGGGTAAGATTTGCTGGCTGTGAGAATTGCTGTAATCCTTCTATTGAGATATAGGTATTTCCTATTCCTTTATAAGCGCTTACCAAAGAAGTACTACTCACTGTATCTGTGGAAAGAGTGCTTGTAGTATAGTGAAGGAAAAACCTACCTAAGCCACTCAATGTAGTTTGCGCTAAGAGCTCAAAACTCTCGTTGGTAAGAAGTGTAAACGTGTTTTCTATTGTGTCTTCTAAATACACATTAATATCTTCTGGTATCGTGCTGTTTGCTATTTGAATTTTAAGAGAAATACCCGCTTCTTGATGTATCACAAGAGGAACTATTACATTACTCATAGCATCAATAGGCATTGCATTGATACCCATACCAATGCCGCTATCTTGTTCTAAAAGTCTCGAACTAAAACCTGAAGATTGGTTGAAGGCTCCAGCATCATACCCTGGGTCTAAACCTAAAGTCAATCTTTCTTTAAAATAAAATTTAGTATCGTCCACTTTAACCGCATCATTATACATTTCTAAAACCAATTCGTAACTCGCAGAGGATCGGGCGGCAACAAAATCATCGACTCCTGTAACTGTTTGCATAGCTTTAGTAAAAGTGATTGTTTGAGCCCCTCCACTTCCTGCAGCGGCTACAAAAAAACCTTGACCAGGTGCTATGTACGTGGCTGTGCTTGCGTTGTTATAAATGGCATATCCTGTTCCATCAGCTTTCCATCCATAGATTGCCTCAAAATTATCATCAATTACATCATTTTCTGCTGTTGTATTAAACGTTAAAAAATTGTTTGTTTCATCTGCATTACTATTTCCATTAAGATACGACGCAAATGGATTGGCTATTAAATTCCAACGCCTTCCTGCTCCTGAATTTGCTGCATCGTTGTTGGTTATGGTTACGGATTGGTCTCCATTGGCAATAGCACCAGCAAAAGAGAGTGTGCCTCCACCTGTGGTAGCCATTTGGTAACCTTGCCCTAATGCTAAATTACCTGCGGTTGCTGCGGTAACGTTTGTCCAAGTATCTGTGGTATTGTCATAAGCACCTACTGCATAAAAACTTCCGTTTGCTGCAATATTAGCATCTGTTATTAAAGAACTAAATGCCATATTAGAAACAGGTGCACCAATTAAATCCCAGTCTCCAGTACCTTCTATATTTACATAGCGGTTGTAGATAATATCCCCAGAGGCAGCACCACTTACCAATAACGATGAAAATTCATCCGAATCGGAATTTAAAGTAAACGTCCCATTATTTGTTAGATTGCCATAAAGCTGAACCGCCCCCGCTTTTTCAACAGTAAAACTTTTACCAGAATTAACTGTAATATTTTGTGCCTGTATTGAAAAAGAAACAAAGGCTATTAATAATATTAATTTTCTCATCGCTTTTTATTTATCTGACATTAACTTTTCAACTAGAACTTCTAATCTTGATATTTTATCATCTTGTTCTTTAAGTGCATTGATAAGCACAGGAACAAGTCCTTGATAGTTTACTGCCAACATTTCATTGTCATCTTCACTTACAAGTTCAGGAAATACATTTTGTATGTCTTGAGCCAATACACCTATTTTTTGTTTGCCGTCTTTTTTCATTGTGTAGGTCTTACCATCGATAAGCAATAACCTGGCAAGCGTAGAACCAAGGGATACAATGTTTGCTTTAAGTCTTGCATCTGAAGAAACAACGATATCGCCACTTACTGTTAAGTCATTTCCTATTGTAGCATTTGAACTTAATGAAACTGTTCCTGATGTTATTGTAACAGTCCCGTCGCTTGCATTTGAAATTGTTTCCCCGTTTCCAAAAGTCATATCGTTTCCAGTTACTGTTATGTCACCAGCTACAGTTGTATTACCATTAAAAAGTACTTTAAAGGCATCTGATTTTGCATTTGAAGCAGTTCCATTTCCAATTACAAAAGCAGGCGAAGAGACATCATAACTTCCTGCACTTGTAGCGCTTGATCCAGAAGAATTATACTGACCTATTACAAAGGATGCAAAATCTGAAGCAGTTGCATTATAACCCATTACCGTAGAATAATATCCAGATGCTGTTGATGCGCGCCCCATTGCAGTTGCATTATAACCACTAGCTGTATTGCTTCTTCCTGTCGCTAATGAGGCATAGCCACTTGCTGTGGATGATTCTCCTAAAGCTGTAGATTGACTTCCACTTGCGATTGTACTTTTACCCAGAGAAGTTGAGTAATTTCCTGAAGCAGACGTTGATTTACCTAATGCCGTTGAGTTAGCCCCACTTGCAGTGCTACTTTCTCCCATTGCCGTAGAATAATTACCACTTGCTGTAGTAGAATAACCTGATGTAAAGGCCACATATCCTGTTGCTGTTGTAGCATACCCTACTGCAAATTGTCCGCCTAGGTTTGTTGTTGAGGGGGGGATAGCAGTTATACTACTTGATGTTGGACCAGCCACATTCATAAATCCAGCTACAAAAGCACCAACTCCTGAAGCTCTGTTGTAAGCCCCCACAGCTGTAGAACCCCAACCTGAAGCTCCCATTCCAACGTGAGAAGTTCCCTCCCATGATGATAATGTTTGAGCGGAAGTATATTGTGAAATCATTGCGTCTAATGACCAGTCGCCTTGAGCTGAAAAAATACTAGATCCATCAGAAGCTCTATCAGCACCACCAGTTCTGTTTATTCTTCCACTTCCAGAATCAGTCCATTGAGCTACGATATCGGATGACACAAAAGCAAAGATTGTAAATAAGATAAATGTTAGTTTTTTCATGATATTTAATTTTGTTTAATTTAGATTCTTAGGTTGAGTTGTGTTTTTGAAGTTGAATAAATTCAACTATTCGAAGGAATAATAAGTAAACTAAAATTAAATGTATAAAAATAAATTTTATTTTATTACATTTTTAAAGATTTATATAGCTAAATAGTATGGAATTAATAAATTAAAGAGTAAATTAATGGAAAATTAATCGCATATTAATCGTTTAGAAACGATTATCATAATTTAAATATTTAGCGCCTATGAAATAACCCTAATTATATTACATGAAATGATCTAAATTAACCTCATTTGAAGATTTACCTCAAAAAATCAGAAACTTCCCTATAAAATTGCGTTGGGTTTTCTGCATGTAACCAATGGCCTGCATTTTTAATTTCAATTATTTTAGAATTGGTAAAATGTGCTGAAATTATTGCTTCTTCTTTCTCGGTAATGTACTCTGAATACTCACCTTTTAAAAATAAAGTGGTCTTTTCATAAATAGTAAAAGGTGGCAAGGCCTCTCCTATTTCTGAGTTATTTTCTGTGAGTGCTTCTAAATTAAAACGAAAAGCTAATTGTCCTTTTTCTTTCCAGTACACATTTTTCAACAAAAACTGACGCACCCCTAATTCTGGAATTAAATCAGCAAGTTTCTTATCTAATTTACCCCTAGAATTATCTACTGAAAAATCTATAGAATTTAAACCGGCTAAAATTGCGTTATGATGCGGTTGGTATTCTCGTGGAGAAATATCTACAATAATTAGTTTGTCAACCAATTCAGGATACATTACTGCAAACAGCATTGCTGTTTTACCCCCCATAGAATGCCCAATTATATATACGCATTCTAATTGGTGGTATTGAATATAATGAAACAAATCCTCCACTAAAACGGCATAATCAAAAGTATCTTCATGAAAACTACGTCCATGATTTCTTTGATCTATTAAATGGACTTCGTACTCTTCAGAGAACTGATTTCCTAATGTTTTCCAATTATCCGACATTCCGAAATAACCATGCAAGATTAATAATGAAACTCCTTTACCTTTTATAGTGGAATGTAATATTGGGTTTTGAGACATTTTTTTACTGTTATTATCGCTGCTTGTTGCATCGGAATTTTTAGAAAAAATCTTGCATTATAGAACTGTTTCCTATACTTACTGCCAGCTAAAACTTTATAATTAATGCTGATTAAAACCTATTTCAATCGATGTAAATACATATTTACCACATTTTCTAAACCTAAATACAAACTTTCTGCAATTAGGGCATGGCCAATTGAAACTTCTGCTAAATTAGGAATGTTCTGTTTAAAAAATTTAATATTTTCTAAGCTTAAGTCATGTCCGGCGTTAATACCTAAGCCCAATTTGTTTGCTAAAACTGCCGCCTCTGTATATGGTTTTATAGCCTCTTTATTTCCTAAATGAAACTGAGATGCAAATTCTTCTGTATATAATTCTATTCTGTCTGCACCTGTTTCTGCTGCAGCCTCAATCAGTTTAAAATCTGTGTCTATAAAAATAGAAGTTCTAATTCCGTTTTGTTTAAATTCTTGAATTACTTCCTTTAAAAAAGATTGATGTTTTACAGTATCCCATCCGGCATTGGAAGTAATTGCATGAATAGAATCTGGTACTAAAGTAACTTGTGTTGGTTTCGTTTCTATAACTAAATCTATAAAAGACTTAATTGGGTTTCCTTCAATATTAAATTCTGTCTTTACAATAGCTGTTAAATCTCTAGCGTCTTGGTATTTAATATGTCTTTCATCTGGTCTTGGATGAATAGTAATTCCTTGGCCACCAAAACTCTCTATATCTGCAGCAACTTTTAGTAAATTTGGCACATCACCCCCACGAGAGTTTCGTAAAGTTGCTATTTTATTAATATTTACGCTTAACTTTGTCATTGTCTAAAATTAGAGTACAAAGATAAATTATTAAATCATTTTATCCTATATTCGTAGAGCATGAATATTACAGATTATATACTAAATGAAATAAAACCATTGCATTTAAAAGGCAGTGTAAAAACAGCTAAAAAAATGTTTAATAATTTTCCTATTACACATTTTTGTATGGTAGAAAACGACACGCTTTTAGGTTGTTTTGCGCAAGAAGATATTCAAACTATAGAAAATAATGATGCGTCCTTAGCTGCATATAAGCACTTGTTAAATTCTTTTTTTACAGATGAAAACGCAACTGTCTTAGAACTTTTAAAAATTTTCGCAGATAACGATACTACTATTATACCCGTTTTAAATAAAGAAAAAAAATACCTAGGTTATTACGATTTGTGTGATGTTTTAGACGTTTTTTCTACAAGTCCGTTTATAGCTGAAAATAGCGAAACAGTAATCATAGAAAAACTAGAGAGTGATTTTTCTATGGCTGAAGTATCTCAAATTATAGAATCTAATGGTGGTAAACTATTAGGGATGTATATTTCAGAAAAAAAACGAAATTTGGTTCAAATTACACTTAAAATAAGTTCAGAAGATATTCATGAAATTATGCATGCTTGCAGAAGGTATGATTATAAGATAATTTCTACACATGAAAATGATGTATATTTAGAGGATTTAAAGAATAGATCTGATTATTTGCAAAAATATTTAGAAATGTAACTAGATCAATTGGTTTATGAGCATTTATTTAAAAAAAATGAATTAACAATGAAAAAAGTAGCAGTTTATGGACAATCTTATTCGATTTCAGCCGAAAAAGAAATTCAAATTCTTTTAGAGATTTTAGAAGAAAATAATATTGTTTGTTTCATCGAAAGTGAATTTTATGATTTATTAGTCGAAGGAGATATTCTAAACAAAAAATATCCAACGTTCTCTCATTTTAATGATTTAAATAACTCTTTTGATTTAATGTTTACATTAGGCGGAGATGGCACAATTCTGAGAGCTGTTACTTATATAAGACATTTAGGGATACCAATGTTGGGCATAAATACAGGTAGGTTAGGTTTTCTAGCAACTATAAATAAAAAGACCATAAAAGAAAGTGTAACCCTTATTTTAAATGGAGCATATTCTTTGCAAGAAAGAACACTTTTATCTGTAAAAACTTCACCAGTAACAGAAAAGTTTTCTGAAATTAATTTTGCTCTAAACGAAGTAACAATTGCAAGAAAGAACACCACCTCTATGATTGGTGTAACCACCAATCTAAACCATGAATATTTAACAAATTACTGGGCAGATGGTTTAATAATTGCTACCCCAACCGGTTCTACTGGTTATTCTCTCAGCTGCAATGGTCCAGTAGTTTCTCCAGATTCTAAAAACTTAGTTATAACGCCAATTGCCCCGCACAATTTAACCGCCAGATCTATGGTTATTTCAGATGAAACTTCTATTCAGTTAGAAGTAGATTCTAGAGAAAAAGAATTTTTAATTTCATTAGACTCTAGAATTGCTTCTGTTGCAAAAAATACTAAAGTTTTTATAGAGAAGGCCCCTTTTACCATCAAGAGTATTATACCTAATAATCAGTCTTTTTTACAAACATTACGCAGCAAGTTGCTTTGGGGAGAAGATACTAGAAATGAAACCAACCTTTAAGCACTTCCAAACAATAAAAAAGCAAAAAACTTGTTATTCAAAAAAGACTGGGTATTAACTTTATAAAGCAAATTGTAATTCTTATATTTGCTCGCTATTTTCTATAATGAGAAGAAGTATTTTATTTATTGTGTGTCTTTATTTTTGCTCAATTATGTTTGGTCAAGAGTATGAAATTGGAGTTTCTTTAGGAGGCACAAACTATGTTGGTGATATTGGTAGTACAAGCTATATCAATCCAAACAAACTTGGAGGCACAGTGTTTTTAAAATACAATTACAACCCTAGGGTTGCTTTAAAAGCTACTTTTAGTTATTTACCAATAGCAGGAGATGACGCAAAAGCAGGTAGTAGTTTTAGAAATAATAGAGGGTTACGTTTTTCGAATACTATAAATGAAATCGCTTTAGGACTAGAGTTTAATTTTTACGAGTTTGATATTTCATCAGAGGATAAAAGTTGGACTCCATACATTCTAGTAGAACTAGCAGCATTTAATTATGGCATTATTATTGGAGAAACCGAGATAGTAAATAAAAATAAAACAGTGTTAGCCCTACCTATTGGTATTGGATTTAAGTCTAAATTAATAGGTAACTTAGCTTTTTCTTTGGAAACAAAGTTTAGATATACATTTGAAGACGATTTAGATTTTATTTCAGATACTAATTTAGATTTTAATATTGAAGGAAATAGCAATGATTGGTATATGTTCACAGGTGTATCTATAATCTACACTTTTGGGAGACCAGCATGTTACACTAAGGGATTATAAAAAATATGGACAAAAAATTACTTATTAATTTACAAAGAGTGCCAAAACACGTAGCCATTATTATGGATGGTAATGGACGATGGGCCAGAGGTAAAGGTATGAGTAGAGTTTTTGGCCATAAAAATGCATTAACTGCGGTCAGAGAATCTATAGAATCTGCAGCTCAGATAGGAGTAAAAGCCATAACTTTATATGCTTTTTCTACAGAAAACTGGAACAGACCAAAATTAGAAGTAGATGCACTTATGAGTTTGCTTGTAAACTCATTAAAAAAAGAATTACTTACTTTTCAGGAAAATGGAGTTATTGTAAATGCTATTGGAAATATCGAAAACTTACCTAACAAAGCAAAAAAAGCTTTAAATGATGTAATTATTAAGACAAAAGACAATTCTAAAATTGTAATGACATTGGCATTGAGCTATGGTTCTAGAGAAGAAATTGTTAACGCAATCAAAAACATATCTAAAAAAGTTGTTAATAAAGAACTTTCTGTGAAAGAAATTGATGAAAATATTATAAATAACCATTTATATACGTTTAATTTGCCCGAGGTCGATTTAATGATAAGAACAAGTGGTGAAAAACGCCTCAGTAATTTCTTACTTTGGCAAATGGCTTATGCTGAATTATACTTTACAGATGTATTTTGGCCAGATTTTAGAAAAGAGCATTTTTACGATGCAATTATAGATTATCAGAATAGAGAAAGAAGATTTGGAAAAACAAGTGAACAAATTACAGAATAAATTTTTTATGAAATTATTTTCCGCAGCAATAGTGTTTACAGCACTATTTTCTACTTATAGCGCTAGCGCACAAGTTAAAAAAGATAGTTTACCTTCAGTTTATAAAGACACAATATCTAATAAAAATATTTCTTTTGAAAAAGGGAAAGCATATATTTTAGGCGGAATTTCTGTAACAGGTCTTAAAAAGTTTAGTGAAGAAACTGTAAGGGTTTTTACAGGTCTGAGATATGGTCAAACTATTAAATTACCAGGAGATAAATTAACAAGTGCTATTAAAAAGCTTTATGAAAGTAAGCAATTTAGTGATGTAGATGTTTATTTAGATAGAATTGACGGAGAAACAATTTACCTTAGCTTAGAAGTGCAAGAACTTCCGCAATTAAATCAGGTAAACATTACTGGAATTAAAAAATCTAAAGCAAAAGAACTTATTACAGAAGCAGAATTGAAATTAGGTAAAATGGTAACAGACAATTTATTGGTTACTACAAAAAACTACTTCACAAAAAAATATACAGACAAAGGTTTCTTAAAAACGAAAGTTTCTTTAGATGTTCAAAAAGACACAACAGACATCAACATTGTTAATATGTCGGTATTTATTGACAAAGGAGCCAAAATCAAAATTCAAGATATAAATTTCACAGGTAACCAAGCACTTTCTGGTAAAAAAATCAGAAAAGCAATGTCTAATACAAAAGAAAAGTTTTTCGGACGTTTCTGGAAAGGTTCAAAATACATAGAGGAGAAATATCAAGAAGACTTAGAAAGTATTTTAGATAAATACAGTAGACTTGGTTACAGAGATGCTCGTATTCTAAAAGAAAGTATTTCTTGGAATGACAACAATACCATAGATATTAATATAGATTTAGAGGAAGGCAAACAATATCGTTTTGCAGAAATATTATTTGTTGGAAATAAAGAATATACCGATGAACAATTGCAACGAGTTTTAAAAATTGAAAAAGGGGATATTTATAATGGTGCTGTTTTAAAAGAACGTGTGAATGGTGACGGGACTCCAACATCTTTTGACATCTCTTCTGAATACCAAAATAACGGATACTTATTTTCTCAAGTAAATGCTGTTGAAACCAGAGTAGAAGGCGAGTCTATTACTGTAGAAGTTAGAATTAGAGAGGATGAAAAAGCACGAATTAAAAAAGTAAGTGTTACCGGAAATGACAAGACAAATGATCATGTAATTTTTAGAGAATTACGAGTAAAACCAGGAGACTTATTTAGTAGAAGAGAAATTATTAGGTCTATTAGAGAGATTGGTCAACTAGGTTTCTTTGATCAAAACGTTACACCAGATGTGGTGCCAAATTACCAGGATAAAACTACAGACATTAACTTTAATGTTATAGAAAAAGGAGGTAGTCAAATAGAATTACAAGGTGGTTATGGTGGTGGTTCTTTTATTGGAACATTAGGTCTTTCGTTTAACAACTTTTCTATCAAAAACATCTTTAATAAAGCAGCATATAAACCTTTACCTACAGGAGATGGGCAAAAACTAGCTTTAAGATTGCAAACTAGTAGAACTTTTAGTACTTATAGTTTTTCTTTTACAGAGCCATGGTATGGTGGTAAAAAGCCAAAATCATTATCTTTTTCTATTTATCAATCAAATCAGTTTCAGATAAATCCGCAAACCTATGATGTAGATAAAGATAGAAAATTAGGAATTACAGGAGCATCTATCGGTTTAGGCCAGCGTTTAAAATGGCCTGATGACTTTTTCCAATTATCACAAACAATCTCTTATCAAAGTTTTCAGTTAAAAAACTATGGCTTTAGAGTTGGTGATAATATTTTAAATAATGGAACTTTAAATAACTTATCTTATAATTTAAATTTAAGTAGAAGTTCTGCGGGGCCAAGTTTAATTTTTCCTACATATGGTTCTGAATTTTCTTTTGGAATAAAAGCTACCTTCCCTTATTCGTTATTCACTAACAAAAGCTTTGATGAACCGGCTAATTTAACTGCCGTGGAGCAAAATGATTTTCTTGCAGACAAATTTAAATGGTTAGAATATTACAAGTTTAATGCTAAAGGTAAATGGTATACCTCTTTTACTGATAAATTGGTTTTAATGACCAATGCAGAATTCGGTTTTTTAGGCTTTTATAATGATGATTTAGGGCAGACACCTTTTGAACGCTATTTTGTGGGTGGAGATGGTATTGCTCAGTTCCAATTAGATGGTAGAGAAACGGTAGGTTTAAGAGGTTACGAAAACAATAGACTATCTTCCATTGCAGGAGGAACAATTTATAATAAATTTCAATTAGAGCTTAGGTATTCTATTACAGATGCTCCTTCTGCGTCTATATATACTTTAGGATTTTTAGAAGCGGGTAATTCCTATGACAATTTTGATGAATATAATCCGTTTAATGTAAAAAGATCAGCTGGTTTAGGAGTTCGGATATTTATGCCTGCTTTTGGATTATTAGGAATTGATTTTGCACATGGTTTTGATCCATTACCAGGTGGATTAGAGAAATCGGGCTGGCAAACACATTTTATTATCGGAAGACAATTCTAAGAAAACGACGCATTTGTAATGCCAAATGTTTTTTTGGTGCGGTTTTTTCTAAATAGTTAACAAATGAAAAAAAAAATTTTATGTTTAGTTTTTTTATTCTCTATTAGCCTTTCTTGGGCTCAGAGAAGTCAAATAATAGCTTATATAGACATGGAGTACATTCTAGAAAATGTTCCAGAATATTTAGAAGCTCAAAACACTTTAGATGCAAAAGTTGTTAAATGGCAGCAAAAACTAGATAAACAAGCTAGATTTATAGAAGTTTTAAAAACAGATTTAGCAAATGAAAAAGCTATTCTAATAAAAGATCTAATAGAAGAAAAAGAAGAAGAAATATCTTTAAAACTTGATGAACTAAGAAGATTAGAATCTTTATATTTTGGACCTAAGGGAGATATGTTTACACTAAGGAAGCAATTAGTTAAACCAATTCAAGATCAAGTTTACAATGCAATTCAGAAGATATCTGCTAGAAAAAAATATGATTTTGTTTTTGATAAATCTAGTGAATTAGTAATGCTATATTCAAATAAAAAATACGATATTAGCGAACTAGTTTTAGCATCAATAGATAGAACTAGATTAGTTGGTAAAAAAAATATTAAAAAGAAAGAAATAAACACTCCTAAAGAGTTAAATGCAGAACAAAAACAAGTTTTAGTAAAAAAAGAAATTGTTGCTGCAAAAAAACTTTCAGATAGAGAAGCAAAAAAGAAAGCAATTGCTGACAAAAGAAAAGAATTATTAAAGAAGAGAAACGAAAAAAGAGAATTACTTAAAGAAAAAAGAGCTGCTTTGAATAAGAAGAAGCAAGAAGCAAGAAATAAACAAAAAACCCAAGACAATAACAATTAAATTAAACAAGAATGAAAAATTTTAAAACGTTACTATTAATTGCTGTATTCACTTTAGGATTAGCTGGTGTTACAAATGCACAAAAAATAGCTCATGTAGATTATCAAAGAGTAATAGACAATATGCCAGAAACAAGGGCATTAACTGTTACCTTAGAGAAATTAGGTAAATCTTACCAAAGTGAAATTGAAGGTTTAAAGAAAAAGTTAGAAGCTAAAGTTCAAAAATACACTGCAGAACAAGCTACACAAACTGAAACTACGAATAAAGAAAGAGCTCAAGAAGTGCAGCTAGATAAAGCAAGGTTTGATCAAGCACAACAAGCTGCTTACCAAGAAATGCAAAAAAGACAAGCACAAGATTTAGAGCCTATTGTAAAGAAAGCTGAAGTAGCTATAGAGAATATTGCTACTGCAAAAGGAATTTTATACGTATTTGATGCTAAATCTTTAATCATAAAAAAAGGTACAGACTTATATGATGCTGCAAAAGCTAAATTAGGTTTATTAGCAGATAAGCCAAGACAGCAACAAGCGCCTAGATAATTGTTACTTTTTATAAATAAAACAAAGAAACCTACTTTTTAAAGTAGGTTTCTTTATTTTTACAACCTATGGTAAATACTAATTCTCCTATTGGCTTTTTTGATTCTGGTGTGGGCGGAACCTCTATTTGGAGAGAAGTAGTAACTCACTTGCCAAAAGAACACACTATTTATCTTTCTGACAGTGAAAATGCTCCTTACGGCGAAAAGTCTAAAGAACAAATTATAGTATTGTGTAAAAAAAATACAGAATTTCTTCTACAAAAAAACTGTAAAATTATTGTAGTTGCCTGCAATACGGCTACAACTAATGCCATTGATTTCTTAAGAAATAATTATGATATTCCTTTTATTGGCATAGAACCTGCGATAAAACCTGCAGCATTGAATACTAAAACTAAAAAAATTGCCATTTTAGCTACAAAAGGGACGCTTAACAGTACTTTATTTGAAAAAACTTCGAGTATTATTAATAAAGATATTGAGGTGCAAGAGACTACTGGAAAAGGATTGGTAGAATTAATTGAAGATGGTAAACTAAATTCTAAAGAAATGACCTCTTTATTATCTTCCTATTTAAAACCGATGGTTGTTAATAATATAGATTCTCTTGTATTAGGTTGTACACATTATCCTTATTTGATACCTCAAATAAAAAAAATAATTGGGAAAAAGGTACAAATAATAGATTCTGGTGAGGCTGTGGCTAGGCAGACAGAAGTAATTTTAAACAAGTATAATATTGCCAATACTCACAATAATCCGCAACATATAATCTATACAAATAAAGACACTGCTATTTTACAAAATTTACTTTCTAAGTGCATACCTGAAAATCTAAGAATTATAAAAGCTAGATTCTAAAAACTCCCGTAAAGAGAATTAATATTAGGACAAGCTGCTGCCCTTGTTTTGCGCGTCCATAAATTGATACCTAAAGAAACTTGATGAAAACCATTCTCTGCAAATAAAACCTGATTTAACTGCTTTGTATGTGTATATGAAAACATATAGTTTCTATAATTTATACCAATTACAGGAGAAATATATGCGGCTTTCTCTAAACTATTGTAACTATCAAAATTTCTTCTGTAAGACAATGCAGCCCAAATTTGCGTTTCTGAAAACGTCTTATACGCTTTTAAATTAAAATCTGCCAATCGTTCTCCTGTTCCTTCTCTAACCTGAAGCATTACGGAAGGTTCTAATTGTACAAATCTTATATTTTCGAAATAATAACCCACAGACAACACATAATTTCTTAAATCTAAAGGCTCTTGCACATTTAAGTTGTTTTTAGCGGTAAGAAGTAAATTTTTAACCGTAAAATAGGAAGACAAACCTCCGCTGTGGTATGCAGCACTAAAATCTGCATTGTAATAACTTGTACTTTCTACAATTTGGCTAATGGCTGGATCTGCTGTAAAACTTCTTTGATCTGATTGATTTTGAACAAACGAAAAAGCTAACCCAAAAGATAATTGCTTAAAAAAACGACCATCACTCAAAGGTAAATGATAAGAATATGTTCCTTGCAATCCTTGTTGAGAATGAAAACCATTCTTATCATTAAATAAAATTAAACCATAACCAGCATTAGATTCTTCACCAAATTTTGCGTGAAAACTAACCGTTTGCAAAGCTGGTGCATTTGGAACCCCAATCCATTGCTGTCTCGAAGTCAACCTTAATTTACTAGAATTACCTATCCCAGCCGCAGAAGGATGCACTAGAAAAACATTATCAGATAAGTAATCTGTATAAATTGGTAATGTTTCTTGTGATTGACTTTTTATTGAAAAAAAAGCAATATATAAAATACAAATTCTGATAGATCTAATGTTCATTAATAAAAAAAATTCAGGAACAAATATATTATTTTTATTCTTATTAATTCTTTTCAAACAAATTATAAATATAAATATAAATATAAAACTAAGGTTTCTTTTCTCAAGAGCAGAAACAAGAGCCTGAGAAGCGTTAAAAAAAACAATAAAATATGATTCTATAATCTAAGTTACTAATCAAAAAACAAAAATGCATAATAGCATAATAGCATAAATACCCATCAAAATAACACATTTATTATGAAATTACTTCATAATTTTTCCATAATCCATTTTATTGAAAATAGCCGATTTATAACGAGCATCAAAAGAAGATTTAGAAATAATTAAAAAATTGCTTTTAAAGCCAGTTAAAAATTTAATTTTTTGATTAATATCTTCTAGATATTGATTTCGATTTCTTTCATTTTGAATTTTACTCAAATGTTCTTTTCTTACTAATTCCGTAATAACAGAAAATGCTACTTCTTTTATTATTACCAATTCAATAATAGAAATTGCAACACTATCTAACTGAATAAACTTAGATTTATACTTTAAGCCATTTTTTGAAATAACAATAGCATTTCTTACTTTTAAATACATGTAGATTCCAATAAACAAAAAACAAAGAAAAACAAACCCAACACTAATTAATAAAGAGTTATAATTCATCTCTTCTTTATAAAAAGTAGTAGTTTTTAGAACCTTATTTGTAAGGGTTTTAAAAGCTACTTTTTTAACAACACCCTTTTCATTCAGATAATATAGATGGTCTTTATAAAAAACAGGATTTACATGATTTTTAAATAAATAGATAAAAGGGTTAACTTTAAATTCTGTAAGCTCATTCTCTACTACATCTAATCGATATAGCCTTCCTAATGCGTTTATAATATAGATAGATTTATCAATTATAAAAAAACTATCAGGATCCGAACCTAAAAAGTTAGTTTTTAATTTTCCTAAGAAGTGCCAGTTTTTAGTTTGAAAATTAAAAGACCAAACTTGTTTATTTGAAAAAGAATCTCTTCCTCCATTATAAAATAAACTACACCCACCAAAAAAATAAAATTCATCTCCTGTATCAATTGAAATATGGCTATGCACTGCTCTAGCTTTACTAGAAGTATTTGATATATTATAAATTTCCCACTCCTTTGTTGTATTATCTAAGTAAATAAAAAAATTAGATGAACTCCAATAACCGTAACCACCATGTCTAAAAAGTGTGTCATTTTTAATAAATATGGAGCTTCCTATTAAAAAATTTTTAATATCAGAATTATCTATCCTAGCCAAACTGTCTTTTTCTGTTAGCTCAAAAACACCGCCTCCTTGCCTATCTATAAATATTAATTTGTTTTCTTTAATTATTGGACTAAATGAAATTAAACTCTTTGGTCTTAAAATTTTCTGTTTTGCTAAAACTTTTAAATTATTTACATCTAATCTTATCAAGGAATCACTGGTAATGTGTATAATTTGATTCCTTAAAGAATCTACCAATAAATTGTTAGTTTCTCCGTTCCTTCTTTCTTGAGAAAAAGAAAAAAAAGGAACTAAAAACAATAACCAAATAACACCTTTCATTAAACTAATTTTATATTTATTAGTTGCAAAATAATGTTTTTTTATCTAAAAAAAAAGATGTTTGAAATGGATGGGTTTGAATGACTAAATAGAAACTTAATTCATTATATAATTCTAAAAAAAACTATTTAATTATTAATTTTTTAGCAATTACCTTGTTTCCTATATTCACTTTCAAAAAATACAATCCCTTGGGAAGTGCTAAATTAATTTGAGAATTTTGTGTTAAGTCTCTGTTTTTTTCATAAAAAACCAACTTCCCAAGCGTGTCATAAATTTTAAGCATAACTAGTTCGTTTGACTTTAAATTTAAATTAAAAATACCAGTTGTTGGGTTTGGTGACAAGATCAACTCCGATACTTCTAAGTCTCCCAAGCCTAAGCTACTTAAATGAGTTGCTCCTGAAATATCATCAAATAAATAAGTGTCTGAAAGACCTCCACCGGCATCACCAAAATCTGTAAATAGAACCATCCGTCCATAGTTACCAAGTCCAGCAACAAAGTCTAAAGATACGTCAGTCCACTCTGTTCCCGTTATAGAAAATTGAACTTCTGTGTCTCCTGTGGTACCTTGTTCAAATTTTAAAGCATGGTTACCACTACCTGTTCCGTTTACAGCTTTAATTCTAAATGTAATAGTGTTGTTTTCGTCATCTGACAAATCAATATTTTCTGCAAAATTGATTTGTGCATTGTCCCATTGTCCACCATTACCAACAACTTGTAAGACATAGTTTCCATTGTCTTGAACAACAGAAACAGAGGCTCCGTCAGCACCTGTCATTAGTTGATTATCACTGCTAAAGTCGAAAGGCAAGATTGGTAAATCTAGTGAGCCTGTAGGATTGTACAAATCAACACGCCACAGTCCTCGGCCGTATGTTGCCACATACAATTTGTTATCTGCGGTATTTATCTCTAATTCATTAACTTGAACATTTGGCAGTCCCGTATTAAAGGGCGTCCACGATGTTTCATTATTTCTGAGATAATAAATCCCATAATTCATTCCGAGATACAATATATCTTCTTCATAAGTTGTATCCCACTCTAATGCCAAGGCAATAAAATTTGGTAAGTCATGAGTTGCAATACTCCAGTTTTCGCCTCCGTCAATTGAAACATAGACTTTATCTGATGAGTTTGTCGAAATAGCTAGTTTACTAGAATTTGTAGGGTGAATGGCAATAGAAGTAATGTAGCCTGAAAACCCTGTCAGTTGCGCCCAATCTCCGTTTGAACCACCGTTTGACGTTTTATAAAGATTATATCCAGATGCTGCATACATGGTATCACTATCAGAAGGTGCTATTTTTAAGTGATTTAGGTTATTTTCAAAGTTTTGTGATATTGAGACCCAACTTTGAAGATCATCAATATTCTCTCCTCCAGCTTCAGATTTATAAACCTCATCGTATCCTGTATAAATAGTTGTTGCTACTTGCGGATCTTGCTCAAAAGGAGTTACCCAACTACCTTCTTTATCCTCTGGGGAAGGTAAACCAAAATAATTCTGACCTTGATTTTGTGATTTATATAGAGACCCATATTGAGAGGTTCCATATAAAACATTTGGATCTGAATGATCGATAAACGTTTCCATCCCATCAGCTCCTAACCAATCATACCAAATACCATCTGCTCTATAAACCGAGGTTCCATTGTCTTGTGATCCTCCAGAAACAATAACAGGATCTGTTTGACTGATTCCAATTTTATAAAATTGACGAATTCCTAAACCAGCGGATAAATCGGTATAATACGCACTGCTTACATTCAGCGGGTCATTGGCCACAAAGATACCGCCATCACTACCCACATATATTTTGTCATTATGATAAATCATAAGGTCGATATCGGCATGACAGTAACCGATATTTTGATTTTCTGCATTTTCAGGCACCCATTGAGAGGTCACATTAAAATCCGTACCTCCATTGGTTGAACGCCATGACAAAATACCCGAAATATGAACATCCTCAGCATCATTTGGATTCACAATAACATCCATATCTCTTGGCGCCTGACCCCTATCATCATCTGCATCTGAGCTGTATCCAAAATAATTTTTCCCGTCATGGCTTAATTTAGAAAAACTAGAACCACTATCTGTTGATTTATAAAACCCTCCAAATGTGCTACTATTAGCTTCAAGTACGTACAAAAACTCTGGATTGTCTGCAGAAACACCTATCATTTTTGGGTTACTACTAAAGCTTTCTGCACTAGCAGGAATTATAGCTTCAAAATTATCTGAAAAGAGAATCCCTTGTGTTGGACTTTCTATAGAAACATCATCTAATGTGACTTCGCTTGCATAATAAGAGTGCCCTTCAAAAGCTATATAATAGTCTCCAGATGTATCTGGTAAAGGAATTGAAACGTCTTCCCATGCTGAAAATTCATCTGGTATAGTTGCAAGTAGGGTCCATTGCTCGGAGGCTCCTGTTTTATAAAATATGTTAAAAGGATTAGCAGGATGGTCAGGGAATCGAAGGTTAACATTTGTAAAAGAAAATTTTAATGTTGAATCTGAAATTCCATTAAGATCGATTGCGGGTGTAATTAATTTTGTGACCGAATGTGCTGCAGAATACAGTTTTAAAATTGCTAACTTTAAACCGCTTTTAGCAGTCACTGAACTATTATAGTTAGATTCAGCTAAGTCCCAACCAGTATCATAGGACACATATTCTTGACCCCACAAATATGGCGCTCCTGGATAATGGGATAGAGTAGTATAATCTGATAATTTTGTAAAACTCTGACCGCCATCTGTTGATTTAAAAAATGAATTTCCCGAAGCGTAAATTGTATTGAGATCTCCTGGCTTAAACTCTATGTCGTACCCTCGACTAGAGTCTGAGTGGATTTTCTCCCAAGTGATACCACCATCGATAGATTGAAAAACTCCAGAATATTGGGTTGAACAAAATAATTGATTTGAATTCGATGGGTTGATTAAAATTTTATTAACATCTCCATTCCCTGTATCGGCTAATTCGTTCCAAGTTGCCCCGGCATCTGAAGATTTAAAAATAATCCCATTAGAACTTCCCCAATAATACACATTAGGGTTTGTAGGGTCTATTGTTAAAGCATACACCCTTATATTGGATAAGTTATCTGTTAATGCCGACCACGTTGCAGTGCCATCAGTCGTTTTCCAAACGCCACCACCTGGAGATCCAACGATTATATGGTTTTCATCACTAGGGTCTATTGCGATACTAGTAATACGTCCAACTCCTGGATTCCACCCAGTGGTTTGATTCCAACTTGAAGGACCTAATTGCTCCCAGCTTTCAACCGTATTCACCTGGTTTAACTTAGTTCCTTTATTTTTATATGAGTTATAGCGTTCCAACTCATCAAAGTAAAAAGAAGGTGTCTTTAAAAATCCTTTTTCGTCTTGCATCCGAAGTGCATCATATTCCCAACGTTTAAAACTTTTGTAGCCAGTTCCTCTGCCTTTGTCTTTGTTTTTAAAATACTCAGTGGCTGAATTTTGAATTTCCTGAACCGTAAAATTATCAGAATTAATCATCTCTAGATAATTTTGAGAATAAACTCCAAAAAATGAAAACGAGAGAAACCAGAAAATAATAGTTGTTTTATTCATCATACTTGGTAATTATATTTAAAGATTTAGTAAAGATAAGATTTGTGCCGACGAATAGTTAAATTAAGACTAAACATTTGTGCCTTTTTATTATTTGGAACAAATAAATACTCAAATTAGAATTTAAATTGCAGATCTGCGAACAAAATTTAATCTTAAAAAGAAAGTAATAAAAAATATTTACTAAACCGATAGTGGAGTAAAAATGGGTAAGAAGTGGGTAA